>Ga0207663_10000018_pt1 | contig 140353 bp, 123 predicted proteins | sample LARL53metaG_FD_184346 | JGI IMG/M metagenome (GOLD analysis project Ga0207663, IMG submission 184346) | Corn, switchgrass and miscanthus rhizosphere microbial communities from Kellogg Biological Station, Michigan, USA - LAR L5-3 metaG... | ecosystem: Host-associated > Plants > Roots >...
CATCGTCGTGCTCACCCCATTACCATAAGCGATTTGTTTGGGAGCGCCCCACGCTCGATAGCCGATCTGGCTTATGTAAGACGGCACACTATTCGGGCCTGACCCCGCTACTGACGTTAGCTGACCCGCTTGATTGTAGCCGTAGCTAGACTTCGAACTGAAAGCATCGGTCAACTTCTTCAACTCGCCTGCAACGTCGTACTCGTAGCTTATCGTAAATGTCTGATTGAGATCGGAGAAGTACCGAGCTTCGGACGTTAGCCTGCTCCAGGTGTCATGCGCATAATCAACTCGCCCGAGTCCATCTGTCATCCACAACCGATTCCCGGCATCGTCGTAGCCGAATGCCACCGATGGAACAGGAGTTACCGCATCCGGTTGTGGCGAATTACCCGGCTTCGCATAAGTTATGCCTGTCACCAAATGCCGGCCGTTGTAGGTGAATGTGCTGCTCGCTCCTCGCGGGTCGGTCACCGTCTGCACGGTGTCGTCCGAGTAGTACGCATAAGTCGTCGCGCTGTCTTCTGCCGGCGCCTTGCGCGTCGAGAGTCGTCCGTGCCCATCGTAACTCATCACCGTGTCCTGAAACGTCGTGCTGGTGCTGTCGCCCTGATACTGCCTGATCAACGTCAGCTGATCGCGCGCGTTGTAGCTGGTGCTCGTGGTCGAATAGACCGTGTGATTCTGATCCATGTTCAACACTTCAGTCTTCGCCAATCGGCCAAGCACATCATGAGTCATCCGCTGCTGCCGGCCCACCTCGTCTTGAGCCGTCACCACTTCTCCGCCTGCGCACCCGCAGCCCCCATAGGTCACCGTTCGAGTCGTAGTGTCGGTGTTGGTTGTGACCAGCGGCCGACCCTTCCAGTCGTAAGTCTGCGTTGTATACAGCCAGCCCGCCGTCTGATCATCTCCCTTGGGTGTCCCGTTGACGTCGATCTCGGTCGGGTTAGACTGCTGACTGACTCTTCCCATCACATCGTAAACAAACTTCTGTCCGCTGTAGCCTCCCGTGCTCCCCGGCAGCTCCCGCCGAGTTGAGATAACTCGCCCGGCCCCGTCCAAAAACTGCGCTGAGTAAATCTCGACTGTCGGAACGGTCGATTGAAGAATGTAAGTATCCACTTCCGTCATGCTTTGCGGGTAGGCGAATCGCGTGTAGGCTTTGTTGTTGTTGCTATCCATCAGATTACTTTCGATCTTTAACACACGACCAGCGCCGTCGAAAGTCTTTGTCAAAGTCGCGTTCTTCGGATCAGTCGTGACCTTTGCAATTCCGAGGTCGTAGTCATATTGCACACTCGATGATTTCGAATCGGCATCGGTCACGGTAGTCGGATAAGCAAGCGTGCTCGAAGGCAGTGTAGTCGCCGTCGCCGCGAACGAGTCCGTGTAACTGATCGTCACCTGATGAGAAAGCGGATCACTCGTCGAGATCACATCACCAGCGGTGTTGTAGCTTATCGTTGAGGTGACCGACTGCGGCGTCTGATTTCCCAGAGTAGTCACGTCCCAGCGAGCGATGCTCGTGGAATTACCCCGCGTTGTGAAACCAGTCCCGTAAGAAGAGTCGTGCTGCACCGGGTCGCCTTGACTTGTCAGCGACGCGCCGGCGTCATATCCAAAAGTGACCTTCGACAGCGGCGTCGCAGCTTGGCTGTCGCTGTCATACAAGCACCGTGCGCTTGGCAAACCGATAATGTGTTGATTGAGGTAAGAACTTGTCGTCACGTAATCGGTATGAGTCTTTCGCAGCACCGTTGCCCCGTCGGATGCATACTCTCTGATATCGCTCCGAAGACTGCAGATCGTGCCGCTCGGAAGAGTCAGGGTCGAATAGCTGATCGTCGAACGTCTCCGATTGCCTTTGTCGTCGTAGACATTGGTCTCCGTCACACGAGGATTGAGCGGATACGAGATGCCGGTGTTGTCCTGCGTCCAGGTAATTACGGTTGTCTTTTTCGCAGTGCCAAGATTGTCGCTCGAATACGTGTCTACCTGGGTCGTCAATCCTTTGTTGTAACCCGATACCGAGTGAGTCTCTTTCGTAAGTGTGAGGTCTGGTGTCGTCACCGAACCGGACCCTGCGCCTCGGTCAAAAGTAAACGAAGTATTCACGGTGTTCCAGTTCTCAGCGTAATCGCTGCGCATCGTGAATCGCGGGCAATCTGTTTGCCCCGCAGAGGTATTCATGTCATAAGCGGTTGACGCGAGAAGATGATTGTCCACTGCATAGTGGCTGATTTTCTTCACCTGTGCATAAGAACTGTAGTCGAAAGTGAAATAAGAAGAGTCACCCAGTGTCACCTTGCTAAGCACCGTTATGGACGCACCATTCTGCGGCCCGACTATCGAGAGCCCGCTGAAGCTGGTTTGAATCGTCAGGTTGTTGTACTCAAACTGCGCGCATAAGTGATCAGTCCCGTTCCACAGTTGCGTGATCTTCTGCAGGTTGTTGTTCGAGTAGACGAAAGTAATCGTGCGATTCAAAGTGTCCTTTACGGTGCTTATGTGACCCGAGGTGTCATAGTTTATCGTGATGTAATTGCCGTTACGATCCTTGACTTGCGTGCACTTATAGTCGCCGCCCGCAAGTTGAAAGCTCAACTGCGCTCCGTCTGACGTGCGCAATATCATCGGGCTGACGCTCGTGTCCAATTGCAACCACGAACCATCGGCCGATTCAAAGAGAGTTGCGCTGACTTGCCGGAGTTCCACGCGCTGACCTGAAGGCATGAGCAGCAGCAAAGCGACAGCGCCCGATTGCGACGTGTACGTCTGTTGTTGAATGGCAGGAAACCCAAGGCGGAAACCGGCCGAGGGAAATCCCTTGTCGAGATCGAATCCCATGGACGAACCTGACTTGGTCCAGACGAGTGAGTTATACGTCATCGAGAGCCCGAGGTCTAAACCGGCCCGACCGGTCAATCCCAATATAGGCAGACTCCAATTGTAATTGCCGGAGAAGAGGTCCTCGCCGGACACACCAGTGCGGTTGATCGGATCAATGAGAGCGTTTGAAAAGTTCACCGGCGGAGGGGTGCAAGTCAACGACTGAGGAGAGTTGTTCAAATCTGTTGTCGTTCCCACCAGCTTAACTCGAATCGTATGCTGCTGCCCATCTTTCAGGATTGAAGGCGTTGCTAGGTTGTACCCGTGATAGCCATTACCCTTCCCCGCGTTAAGCAGGTCCTGACGGAACTGATTTGCCAGAAGTGTTGTCAGCAGAGTGGAGCCATCATAGATGTCCACGTTCACAGCGCTATTGGGCTGGTTACTATTCCACGCCCAGCCCCCTATCACGCTACAGTAAGCGCCATCCAGGAATCCCTCGTAACCGCCTGGTTGCGGCCCGATCGTGCACGTGATCGTTTTCGCAGTATTCGAAAGGGTCGTTGTCGTGCCTGAATACTTCACCTGGACCGAATGCGTCTGACCGTCCTTCATCGAAGGAGGAGTCGCAAACTTAAACCCATGATACCCGCCTCCTATTCCCGAATAGAGCTCTTGTGCGGGCACGACCACGTAAAAGCCCCCGTCTACATAAATGGCCGCGTTGATCGTGCCTCCATCATCCTGGGTATCCCATGCATAACCTGAGATCGTGCTGCAGTCGGCCACATCAAGACTGCCCTGATAAATCGTCGTGTGGCTGCTGCAAACGAAGGTGAAGGGATTAGCATTCGCGGGAAGAGGTGTACTTGTCCCTCCATATTTGACTGTTATTACGTGTGGCTGTCCGTCTTTGAGGCTGGCAGGCGTGTGAAAGATAAATCCGTGATAAGGACTACCAAGCGTATCAGCCAGATCCTGCCGGTACAGCGTGGCTGCCACGGTACCGATCAGTGTCGCGCCATTGTAAATGTCGACGTTCACCGTTCCGGAAGAGTCATTGCTGTCCCACGCCCAGCCCTCGATCGCATTGCAGCCCGCCCCGTCCAACCGCCCTGTCAAGTTAGGCCCGCTCGCACAAACAGCCGTTCTTCCCGTATTGGACAGAAGCGTACTCGTTCCTGAAAACTTCACGTTGACGGTATGAAAAGCTCCATCCTTCAAAGCGGCCGGGGTAGGATAGCTGAACCCGTGATTGGGGCTGCCGAGCGCGTTGAGCAAGTCCTCCCGATACATATTGGCGGAGGCCGTGGCGATGAACTCGGTTCCGTCATAGATGTCTACACTCACCGTGGTGTTGGGATTACTTAAGTCCCAAGCCCAGCCCGAGATCGTGTTGCAGCCGGCTCCATCATGGAAACCTTGATACTGGGGTGATTGTGGGGTAACTGCCCGAAGTGATGACGAGCCTCTCGATAAAACCGGCAGCCGGCTTGCCCCCTGCGTGTCAATTTTTAGACTCGAGAATTCTTGCGCTCGTTGTGTTCTATTCTCGTTGAGGCCGCCGACAACTTTCAAAACGGCTGGTCGTGCAAACAGAGTCAGCGCGGCAATCAGGCTCGTGCCCAACGCGACTAGAATCCATGGTCTCCATCTTTCGCCTGTTTGCTTTTGCTGACTCATTCTCTTTCCAACCATCACCTCTCCTTCATGAACGTTTCTCAACAAGAGTGCTTGCTGACATGTAATGTTTCTTCTTGTGAAGCGTGTCATTTGCGGCCAACAAGCGCGAGACAATAAGCAGGATAACCCCCAGGCTCATTAAAGAATCAGTGACCGCCATCACACGTCGGTCCTAAGTGAGACACCGATCACTGGCCACCGACTGCGGGCTACCGATTTACATGCTTTTCTACCGCCCACAGCAGGAAGTTAGGATTGATTGGTTTCAGTAATCACTTGCCCGGCCCCGTCCAAGAGCGCTTTATACGCCTCCACGCCGCTTTTTCCACGACCGACACAGCTTGCCTAGAGACGCCGAGCATATCCGCAACTTCCTTCCCTGATCGCGCCTCATGGTCATTGAGTCCTGCCCGCAATATCATCACCTCCCGCTGCCGACTGGTTAATGAATGTAGATGGTCACGAATTAGCGCTCGCGTGTGACTCTTGCGTTTCTCGGCGTCGTCGCGTCTCCGCTGGGCAGCGAGCCGCCTTGCCATAAACGCTTTCGACAGTGGCCTGCAGACTCGACAATGATAGATGCCTTTCGCACTTGGCCTGCCGCACTGCACGCATAGGCCGAGGGATTTGCGTTCTGCTGTGCGCTCCTTTGCTCTGCGACTAACTCTCGCAAGGCAGGCGGCGCACTGAGTCCGTTCCGGAACCGCCGGGAACCTCCCGCAACAGACGCAGGTTCCTGCGGCTTTCCGGTGTAGGTGCACGCGGCGTTGTCGCTCAGCTTCCTTTGATGCCGGGCTCCTGCGAGGTTGGCGTGCTGGTGCCTTGCTCATGCGCCGCTTCACAAAGATGGGACGCGATCATCTCGCGTTCAAAAACTGCCTGGGACAATTTGAAAACAATTGCGCTACGAAAGAAAACCGCGGTTGCTCTTTGCACCTCGTTGGAAGCGCTTAAGAACTATGCCTCTCAACCGCTAAGATCAGGAGGTTCGGGTTTATAGGCTTGAGCAGTACTTCATCTGCGCCTGCCGAGAGAACCCCGACGATCAATTCAGGATGTTCAGCAAGCACGATCACTGCTGCCGTCTTGCGATGCTCAAACCCTCTGATCAATCCCACAAGCTGCACTTCGTCTGTTCCGCTCACCTGCCCCACCAGTAAGGCCTCGTACGGCCAGTCTCCGGTCAATCGTTCCAAAGCGCATTGTCGATCGGAGCACACGTCTACGTTCCAGTCTCGCCTTTCGAATAGTTCCGAGAACAATGTAGTGACGATCTCAGAGCCATCAATAATCAGGATGGTCTTCATACCGGGGAACGGGACAAACGTGCAGCGAAAAAAGATGAGAGGGAACGTGACGCGGTAGGTTTCTGGGTTTTACCGTCGCGCGCCACGCGCCCTCTCTTAAAGGCCACAAAAGGAGAAACCCTCATTCGCCGGCGTACGAACTCGCCACCGCGTGTGCGTACGCCAGTTACGTCAGCGGCTGAGAAATGCTGACATTCAAAGGAGGTACGGATCAGCCGGAGAGCAGGACAACATTCACAGCGACCCACGAGCGGACTCAATCCAACGCCCGGGGCCGTTCCTTGATAAATATTGTAATGTCCCCAACAAATCCTTAACAGGTCGAGAGTATCTCATCATACTTTGAGGATTACAAGAAGAATGAGGTTATGGATGCTACCATTCTGTTGTCCGATTCTCTCACCTGAAATCAGGGCCATCGCAATCACTTTGAAACGTTCTTTCTGAATTCAGAGGGAGTCATGCGAAAGGATCTCTTGAAGTGCTGCACGAAGTGACTCTTACTGTCATAGCCTGCCGCTCCCATGATTTCTTTCACGCTCAGTCGACTTGTCGCGATGAGGTGACGGGCCTTTTCCATCCGCAGCCGTCTGAGATATTCGCCCGGCGAGACTCCGGTTTGAGACTTGAAGAGGCGTGAAAGATGCGAAGAAGAGATGCCGGCCGCCCGCGTCAATTCGGATGAAGTAATCTTTCGATGAAGATTGGACTCCAGAAAAGCAATGGCGATCTGAACTCTCGAATCGCGGGATGCGCCTTTGGGAGTCTGGTTCGAGTCGGTGTTCTCTTGTTCTAGCATTTCACCACTTGCTCTTTTGCCCGCTTCTTCTATACTCATACACGCTTCTCCTTCGCACGGGTTGTCCGGGCACACAAATCCTGACACACCAACGTGCGTGAATGGGGCAAGGTGGGTCGTCACCTAGAATGGCGACCCATCTCACGAATTATGATTGACAGATTTGTTTGTGGATTTTCTCAGGAGAGTGTCGGAGGCGCTCGCGAACCGATGCGCTTACACATCCAGTTGAGAATGCTTTCGATTATCCCGGGTAAGACGATTGCCCTTGACGGGGCGACCAGTACTCTTGCTCTTTGAACGGCGTCTTTCTTGAATCCAACCCGATGAGATGCAGTAACGCGAACGGGAACGCGTTGGCGCTCGGGCTCAGTCTGCTCTAGCTGGTCGGCTTCCGGGACATGATTGAATGCTACTACGGATGAGCTGGCGGATTGCCGCTTAGCGTTAATCTCATCGCGGGTCTCGCTCCATTCCGGATATGCAGGAGCGAATGGTGAATTGATGGCTATCTCGCAAGCCGCTTCTGCTTCATCGAGGCGGCCCAACTCCGCGAACTCAACCGCCAACTCGTTGTGGTAGAAATAAAAGTAGAGCGGATTCTGCCGACTTACCATCTGCACCAGCGGCGAGAGCTTTTCGTAATCCGCCAGGGCTCCGCGATGGTCTCCCATCTCGCTCTTGATGCAGGCTATTTCCTGATCGACCAACAATGTGGTCAGCAGGTCGCAGCCATTTTCCGGTGATGCGGCCCGCCGAGCCTCAGGATAAAACCGCAGGGCTTCATCGACACGGCCTTGCGTATGGTATATCGCGCCCAACGTTTGAAGTGCTCTGGCTCGGTATGCCATCGGCGCGCCGTCGCCAACAGCCTCTAGAAGCGGTAGGGATTCATTTATGTCTCCATTTCGCCTGATGGCGAGCGCGCGGTAGTACTGACCTATTATCTGTGCTTCGGCTATGGGCAAGGTCTGCAATACCAGGCTCACCTCTCGAAGCGAGTCAATATCGCGCAGGCCGAAGAAGTGTTCTGCCAGTTGAATCAGTCTCTTGGCTAGTCCGTTGAATACTTGTCGTGAACTAGCTGCATAAGCCAATGGGCTCATAACAGCGAGCTGAAGCAGTTTGCTACGACTGACCGCGATTCCTGAGTCAGCGAGTTCCCGCTCGAAGGAGAAATCTATGAGAAAACGACTTGTCTTTGCGGTGTTCTGCATTCTAGCGCTTCCGCTTTTGTTTTCGCCTTCTCTGAATGACAAGCCAATAACTTCCACGCCGTTCGCAACGGTTGCCTTGGCCGGTCACACGATCGGCGGTCAGTGGTGCGAGTGCGGCGCTCCCGGCTGCATATGCGATCCCGGTGAAATAGGAGGCAGCAGCAGACCGTTGCCCAGTCAAACCGGGAAGCCTTCTCGTCAAACCGCTTCTCCAAACCGTGAGCATGCCGGCTTTGACTTCGGGTCGGGGGCGCTTGCGCTTGCGCTTGCATTCTTTGTGTGGACAAGACTGCGAGCTTAAGCTCTCGGCGCGGCTAGCTCACATCAAATAGACATCATTCAAACCGCCGGGCTACAGCGGCACAAGTGATCTGTGTCTTGCGGACGGCGGCATTGTACTATAAAGGCCGAAGTAGTTGTAACAAAAAATTCTGAGCGGTGCTCGGCAAAAATGGAGTTGCGCCTGAGCCCTCTTCTGGCAGCCTAAAGCCAGAGTGTCTGGCTCACTCTTTTGTGGCTTCAGTGTGATTCAAGCCTCACCTGATTCAAATCGGCTGGTATTACAATGAAGCGCGCACGGCAGGCGCGAGGCTGCAAGCCTTGAGTAGCTGGGCATACACAGATCTTTTGAAGTGTATTGCAAGCGCGCGTCAGAATTGTTTGGGTGGATTGTTCTTATCGAGTCAGTTTATTGTTGAGTCACAAAGAAAACGTCCCAAGCCCAGCGCCCAACCTGCTCACCGTGAGCGTCGTACACTTTGGCTCGATAGCGGAACTGATTACCGTATGGGTCGGTCCGCTTGGATTCATGGTAGTCAAGACTGATCGCATAGACGCCCAACGACGGCAAGGTATGTAACTCGCTCTGTTCCGAAATTCCGTTGTGATTGCTGTCTTGCCAGAGTCGCAACGACGAGAAGATAGCGTCCCGGCGATCGATGATACCGTCTGCGTTTCCACCATTGGCCGCCTTATCGTATTCAGCGAGCGCCAGAAAGCCATTGGGATGTGCCGATGGCGGCTGAGGTGTGAAGTTACCGAACAACTCCGAGCCATTGTCTATCTTGCCATTGCCGTTTCGGTCGAGCGCTAAGAAAGCATCATCTGAGCCCGCAGCAGTCCAACCAATGCGCTCAGTAACTCCGTTATCATTAAGATCAAAGTTGACACCCTGCGCCGCGCCACTGAGATCAAAGCCGTTGCCAAGCACATCAATTAATATGGGAGTGGAGTCGCAAGGGTCGTAACACTCACAAGTCACTATATTCAACCGGCAAGGACAATCCGTAGGCGTGTCGGGAGGACATCCGCCGCTGGCTATATAATTGCACGTATGGAGTGCTGTTCCGCTTGGAACTCGAAATCTTGCGGGCGTGCGCCCATCTCCGGGAAGACAGCCGCCTCCAGTGACTAACACACCACAAGCCGAGTCCTGACATTGTGACCTCGATAAGACAAGAATACCGGTGTAGACATCTTGCCTCCAGAAGCCGTCTTCTGCGACAGGATCGTAGAACAGTGGCCAACATTTGGATATATAGTAGTATGGAGCGCAACAGTAATCCTGCGTCTGCGTACAGCTACCGCTCCCCGTTACAATTATGTTCTGCGAATACAGGTCAGGAAACGTAACTGTTCTACCCTCTCGTTTCCAAACACTGGTGCAGGAAGAGCCCGAGTCTTCATAATAATAAATGCGATCGGAAGGAACACAATCAGCGGAGATCTCGAAGCTGACAATCAGGATCGCAAGCAGGTTTAACAACAGCATTTTCACAGGTCACCTCCTGTAACTAAGCGCTCCAAGTGGTAAAGCGGTAGTGGCCGGGTAAGATGACTAGTGACGGGAAACAACTCTTTCGTGTCTCTCTACTACTCCCGCCAAATCTGCACTGATCGAAGGAAAAGTTTGTGGGTGCTGAAATCCTTGTGCGCGATAAGTGGATTGGTCCTGCTTTTGCCGAATCTCCTCGACAATAGCAATCATTCGTTGCTTACCTGACGCAAGGCCCCCCGAGAAATCAGCCCGGCCATTTACCCGCTCGCTTGGCAACGATCGAATTTGAAATAGCAATTCATCCAACCCATCCACCGAGTCAGCGTTGGGGGCGCTTAGAGTTCGGCGAATCAGCGCAAGCGCTCGCCTGATCTGTGTAATTTGCCCGGCTCGCTCCTCCTCTACTAGCTTGATCGCAGCTTCATCGCCATCGCCGGTCCCGTCATCAAAGTGCACCGACATAAAGGTTATTCCCTTTGTGTCGGTATCCGGCTCAATGGGCACTTGTAGAACCCAAATGCTCCCCGGTGGAATCATCTGGTCCGGGTTGTACAGGTATTCGGTGTGAATACCTACATTGCCAACAGACACTTGAAACCCGTTTATCTTTTTGTCATAGCCGTTTTGCAGCGTCAATGTCAGAAACCTGTTTTCAACCTTTTCTATTTTGTTGAGTCGGACAGAACTCGTCATATTCCAGACTGGCACCCTATCGGGCTGCAATCTCTCACACAGCGAGTCGATCTCCTCCTTGAACTTTTGGGCCTTCGCAGCGGTTTGCCTCCCATGAAACCGAGTGGCCGAAGACCACGCGCTTACGGCTAGGAGGGTCAGGCAGATAAAAACGATTAGGCTAACAATCCGCGAGCCCGATACAAAGTGCTTTTTACTCATGGTACTGACGCTCCCTCTCTCAACGTGAACGTTCGCTATGCGACGTTATCAGAGCAATGAGGCGATATTCCTTTCAAAGCCCTCTTGAAGGATTGCTTATTGAAAAGCCTCTTCATAAAGGACTCCTTGATTCCTTGGATAAAATGTATGGTATTATTTACCACAGTCCGGTATCGCGGTCAAGCAAATTCGGATGATGTTATTAGTCTAGCTAGCTCATACCGACCCTCCCCGTTTGACCTCGGAATCCACCGCGCATAGAATGGTCAGGCTGCAAATCAGCCAGTTCAATTGTCAAATCTTTCCGCGCGCCTGCGCGCACTTTTGGAGGCATTATGATCAAAGAGATTGAGCGAATACTCGGTAACGAAGCTGAAAGCCTGTTGACCCATAAGTGCAATACCGTGTCGCGCGAACTATTGCATTTGCCGGGACCTGATTTCATCGATCGAGTCTACGCGCACACCGACCGGCGGCCGCAGGTTCTTCGCAACCTTGGAGCGTTATTCAATCACGGCCGGCTCTCGGGCACTGGCTATCTTTCAATTTTGCCGGTAGATCAGGGAATCGAACACTCAGCGGGAGCCTCCTTCGCACCGAATCCCGAGTATTTCGATCCTGAGAACATCGTGAAGCTGGCTATCGAAGGCGGGTGCAATGCCGTCGCGACAACGCTCGGCGTGCTCGGTTCGGTCTCGCGCAAGTACGCTCACAGAATTCCGTTCATACTCAAGTTCAATCACAACGAGTTTCTCTCTTATCCGAACAGCTACGATCAGATCATCTTCGGATCGATCGATCAGGCATACGAGCAGGGCTGCGCCGGAGTTGGGGCGACTATTTATTTCGGTTCGGAAGAATCGAAACGGCAAATCCAGGAGGTGAGCAAGTGTTTCGCGCGCGCTCATGAAGTCGGAATGTTCACGGTGTTGTGGTGCTACATGCGCAACGCTGCATTCAAGACCAAAGAAGTCGACTATCATGTAGCCGCCGATCTAACCGGGCAGGCTAATCACCTGGGCGTCACGATCGAGGCCGACATCATCAAGCAAAAGCTTCCCGAGAACAATGGCGGCTACAACGCGCTGAAGTTCGGCAAGACTGACAAACGAGTTTATTCGGAACTGACAACCGATCACCCGATCGACCTGACTCGTTACCAGGTCGCAAACTGCTACATGGGTCGCGCGGGCTTGATCAACTCTGGAGGAGCGTCGGGCGAGAATGATATTCAGCAGGCGGTAAAGACCGCAGTGATCAACAAGCGAGCCGGTGGAACGGGCTTGATCTCTGGCCGCAAGGCGTTTCAGAAGCCAATGCCCGAAGGTGTCAAAATTCTAAACGCGATTCAGGACGTATATCTCGCGAAGGAGATTACGGTCGCGTAAACACGACCAAACGCAGAGGTCAGGGAGATGCCTCACGTATGATTGAGGAGACAGATGATATCGTTACTGTGGAGACGATCAGCCAGGCGCTTGCCGATCTCCGGTTCAGCGTGTCGGAATTTCAAGACATCATCGAGCAGTACTTGACGGCGGTTGAAGAGTTATGGCGCGAAGCCAAATCTCACCTCGCATCGATCGAGGCGCGGCTTGCCGGGATGGAAGTGCAGTTTTCGATAAACTCCGCGGACGCTGGGGTCGATCAATGGGGGCCTGAGAATATCAAGACCGTACTGAAGGATCTCAACGAAGTCGGCCATGAACTAACGAAAATGCGGCAGCGATTTCATTCCTTCACTCGAGGCACGCTGGATAGAATCAACTGAACAACGGTCACTTAACTTCTTTGATGGTGGCGGGCTTTGCAAATAGTTTGTCCGGAACTTCCGCGTTAAAGTTTACGGTATCGAAGCTCACGCGATTCGCCTGCCTGGTGTTGCGATACGTGTCCTGAATAGTCGCAACTTTTATCCCGCTAAAATCAAGCCATCGATAGTAGCGCACTTCGTTATTCACCGGTCCTTCGTCACTCGCGCTCTTGTATTCGAGCATTAACGGAAGCTTCGTGCGCTGATCAAAATGCATCGTAGCGGTGCCGCCGTCGCTGAAGTCAACTCGCACCGCTTCAGAAAATGTGTTTCGCCATGCTTCGCGTCTACCGAGATAAACAAGCTTCACCTCTGCCTGCCTGGCTGCTGTGCGCAACAAGTTATCCAAATCATAGCGCGCACTCTGTTGAAATTGCTTGATCTGATCCTCGTTCTGATCGCGAATCATCTTTTGCCTTGCATCGTACACCCACCCGGTCATTCCCGAGTTAGCCTGAACGAGTTTGGTGTCGCCTTTGCCGAATTCAGTGCGCTCCCGGCCCGGAATGACGATGTAGTCGACGAAATTCACCGGATCTCCGGGCAATCCCTTCTCGAACGGGCTGTACTGTCCGCGGCTTACAACGCTGCGGACATTCAAGTATAAGTCCCCGCCACGAGCGGAAACCGACGCTTGCACGAGCGCCAACGCCTTCGCGGAATCGTTTTCGTCCTGCGCTGTGATCTCAGCTGTCGCACTCAAGATGGAGCAGATGGTAATACCAATTACAACAAGTAAACTTCCAGGTTTTTCCGACAAGATACCTCCCGAACGCAATAAAGAGCATCGAGCATAAAAACGCTAATTCAAATTATATCGAACTGTGTGCAGAAACAACTAGCACTGCGCCGGGAGAGAAACGAGGACCGAATTAGCGGAACGTCTCCAGTTGCAATTGCGTAATCAAGTTACGACAATAGCCGTAAGGGGGTAACGCAAAATGGAAAATGATAGAAGTACAGGCGGTAATGTGATTATTGAGGAAAAGAGTGAGGATCGCGACAACATTGTCGTGACCAGCGTACCAAATGACGAGGCGCGGCAGAGGTCCGGATTCGATGAAATCGCTTCGTCTGTCAAAGAGGTCGCACAGAAGACGGGAGAAGCGTTGAACAAAGCCACTGAATCAATCGGAAAAGCCATCGAGTCCGCGCTTGCTGCGAGAGACCATGTCGTGATGGTCAGGGTGAACGATGATTCGCTGAAGAGCCTCGATTCGCTGGTACAATCGGGAATCTTTAAAAGCAGATCCGAAGCGGCCGCATTCCTCATCAGCGAAGGCATAAAGGCTCAGGCTGTCTTGTTCGGAAAGATCTCTGAAAGGATTGCCGAGATCGAACGCTTGAGAGCAGAGCTCAAAGGGATTGTTCAACCGACCGAGAATACTTAAGAGCTCGTCCTGCGGTTCTAAACACGACGGACTGTCTGAACCCTAAGGTGAAGTGGATTTGGTGAAGACTCGCATTATTTGTATAATCCCACTCGAATAAGAAAGAGTGAGATTTTCAATGTCTGTGACTTCGCCGAACCGGAACCTCGCTGATATCGCCGAAAAAGTCGAAAGGCAGGAGCGCTTGTCGTTCGAAGACGGGTTGGCCCTGTTTGAAAGCGATGACTTGCTTTCGGTCGGTGCTCTTGCGAACAAGGTACGCGAAAGAATCAACGGGGATCTCACCTATTACAATGTCAACCGTCACATGAACTACACGAACGTTTGTATCTCCGACTGCGCGTTCTGCGGCTTCTATCGTCGCGTCCGGCATCCGGAGGCGTATGAATGGTCGGTTGAGGAATGCGTTGAGATCGCTCGCAGGGCTTACCAGGAAGGCGCACGCGAGCTTCATATCGTTGGGGGACTTCATCCCAGGCTTCAGTTTGACTATTACTCGACTCTGCTTTCCGATCTCAAGCGAAATTTCCCGGACATGCATTTGAAGGCATTCACGATGGTCGAACTCGATCATCTAACCCGCGTATGTCGGATGACGGATGATGAGGTAATCGACGGGCTGGTTTCCGCGGGTCTCGATAGTTGTCCAGGGGGAGGGGCGGAGATTTTTCGCGATCCCACCAGAAGTCGTATTTGCGCTCACAAGACTTCCGGTGAGCGATGGCTCGAGCTCGCCGAAAAAGTCCACCGTCGCGGAATTCATACCAACGCGACGATGCTCTACGGTCATATTGAGTCTTACGAAGATCGCGTCGACCACTTGATCAAGCTTCGAGAATTGCAAGACAAGACTGGCGGACTAATGTGTTTCATTCCGCTGGCGTTTCATCCGCAGGGTACTGATCTCGCACATCTTCCGGGACCGAGTGGGATCGACAGTCTCAAGACGATAGCCGTTTCGCGACTGATGCTCGACAATATCGCTCATATTAAAGCCTACTGGGTTTTGCTTGGTAAGCAACTGGCTCAGGTGGCCTTGCGTTTTGGCGCTGATGACCTGGACGGGACGATCAACGAAGGGGGCTCGTTGATGGAGTCATACCTCGCCGATGGGAATGACAATCAGTTGACGAAGTCGCAATTCGAAGAGATGGTAAGAGGCGCGGGTCGTATTCCCGTCGAACGCGACACGCTTTACAACCGCATCGAACGCGATGAAACGGACCAACTCAAAAAGCAATCAATGCTTCCCGTTCTTCAGTAATCTGAGTTTCCGCGCTTGCTTCTCAATAAGCTAAGTAGCCAAAACGACTTTGCCGAATTGCGCCCGGTCCTCGAGCGCCCGGTGAGCGTCCGCCGCCTTTTCAAGTGGCAATACTCGATCGACTACCGGCTTCAGCCTGCCGTCTTCAAAGAAGCGCATCACTTCCAACAACTCGATCTTGCCTCCCATATAAGATCCGTGCAGGCTGATCTGTCGCGAGAACAAATATCTGAGATCCAGATTACCCTTATAGCCGGAGGTCGCGCCGCAAGTCACCAGTCTGCCGCCTCTCACCAAGCTGCGTACGCTCTTCTCCCAGGTAGCTTCGCCGGTGTGCTCAAAGACCACATCGACCCCGCGCTTTCCGGTCAAGCGTCTCACCGCATCGAGAAAATCCTCTTCCAGATAATTTATTGTTTCATCCGCGCCGATTGATCTGGCCTTTTCCAGTTTTGCGTCAGTGCTTGCGGTTGCCAGGACTCGCGCGCCCAAAAGTTTTCCGATTTGAATAGCGGCTGTGCCGACGCCGCTTCCTGCTGCATGCACGAGTAGCGTCTCACCGGGCTTCAAGTTCACCCTGGAGACGAGCATATGCCACGCCGTCAGGAACACGAGCGGGATCGATGAAGCGTCTTCGAAACTGAGGTTCCTCGGTTTAGGAATTACGTTAACGGAAGGAGCTTTCACAAGCTCTGCATATCCGCCGTTGGCGCGGTAGCCCAGGATTCCGTAAGAAGCGCACAGATTGTCGCGGCCCGACAGACAGTAGTCGCAGTGCATGCACGAAAGTCCCGGCGAGAGCACAACCTCGTCGCCTGCCTTGATTGTCTTTACCAAACGACCTACACGAGCGACTACGCCCGAGATGTCAGAGCCCAGCACAAGCGGCATCTGAAACGTGATTCCCGGCAATCCTTTTCTTACCCATACATCAAGATGATTCAGGGCGCAGGCCTTTATGCTAACTAGTACTTCGTTCTCGTCGATCTCCGGATCGGGAAGCTCTGTATAGTCGAGAACTTCGGGACCACCGTGTTGATTGATCACCACTGCCTTCATTGTGAGTCCCCCATCTCATATAAACCTCGGTAGGATAGCATCGAGCAAATAGGTCATCAAACGATTGTCCTCCTTAATTGTTTTGAGCGTGGTGTTGGTGGCTGGTATAATGCCTCACTCAATAAATTCGCATCGGCTTTCGCAACAAGGAAAGGATCCAATGGGGGAATCACCATCAGCAGTAAGCGTTCCGGTCAACCCGAAGCAGGCCCGCAGCAAGCGCACAAAAGAAAAAATTGTCCAGGCGGCAATCAGGTTGTTTCAGGAACGCGGATATGAAAGAACAACGTCCAACGATATAGCTACTGAAGCCGGAGTGAGCGTTGGCTCTTTTTACGTTTACTTCACTGACAAGCGTCAGTTGCTCCTCACCATTTTCGATCGGCTTGCGGATGAGCTGTACAAAAACATTTTCGACGGTCTTAAGCCCGAGCACTTGTTTGACTCGGAATTGAGACCGCGCATCAAGCACGCAGTTGCGAATACGATCATAGACAAGCAAAAACATTCCGGTCTTCACCGGGTAGTAGGTGAGCTTCTGCTCAAGGATGCGGACTTCGCCAGCCGTCACAAAGCGGTGATGCAGCGCTCGATGATGAAGCTTCAGGAGCTGATATCGTTGGCGCACAAGGCAGGGCTCACCTGGGAAATCGACGTTGAAGCGGCAGCCTTCATTGTGCAACGAGTCGTGTTCGATATTTCGCAGGATTACGTGACTGGTTGCTGTGAGTACGATAAGGAACGCGCAATCGATGCGCTCGCCGATATGATCTATCGATTCGTCTTCAAGCCAAGGGACTAAGAGATCAAATCGGTTTTCAAGTTGGCGCTGAGATCGGTAATTATCATCCCGGCGCGCACGTACATTCGACACGCGAGACCAGATTTCACTTCACCATCCTCCGATCGATACCATACTTGGCAGTTCGTGCATTCGCCGTTCCAACAATAGTCGCCAATTGAAACCGAATCCATATTAATATACTGAAAACAGCGGAGGAGTTTGTTGTTTTCGGGAACCATCGCACGATTGCGACACACTTCGATCTCAACCAGCTCTTCAAAGTTCTCGAACAGACCATCTCTCACATCTAAGGAGTTCACGATGAAACCTCTTGAGGAGGCAGAATCTTGGGGGTTGCAACGATTTTACAAGAAGGTGAGTCGGCGAGGCAAAGAGAATCAACCAGTCCGTTCTTTGATTTCGATGCGGTCGTCGAACCCGATTACCAAACTGTCAGCAATTCCGATGAACAGTCCGCACTCGACAACTCCAGGCAGCAGCTTGATGTTCTTTTCAAGCGAGGCCGGGTCTTCCAGCGGACCAAATGCGCAATCAAGGATGTAGTTTCCGTTGTCCGTAACATACGGTTTGCCGGCCTCCTCGCGCAGGTTCGGCTCACCATTAAGATCTTTCAATCGGCGAGCTGACAAAGCCCAGGCTACCGGCAACACTTCAACCGGAATCAGCCGCGATTGACCAAGCTTCGAAACAAGTTTTGTTTCATCGACCAGAAAGACCCTTCTTTTCGTCGCCAATGCCACGAGCTTTTCTCGAGTGAGTGCGCCGCCGCCGCCCTTGATCATATTGAAGTCAGGGTCCACTTCGTCTGCGCCGTCGAAGCTGACATCTATGCGTCCCGCATCGTTGAGCGCGACTAACGGAATGCCAAGCCCGGCAGCCATGCGCTCAGTTGCAATCGAGGTCGGTACGCCTTTAATCGAAAGTCCTTCGCGAACACGACGACCCAACCCTTCGATCGCAAACTTAGCGGTCGAGCCTGTGCCCAAACCGACGAGCTGGCCGTCTTGCACCTGTTCAATCGCCCGTTCCGCTGCCAACTGTTTTGCTCGGTCGTTCATCGGCTGATTCTCCTGCGTTAGTCTGCGCTGAAAGATATCACTCCCAGTCGCGCTCCTTCAATTCCGTTTAGGGAACGAACCGGCTGGACACAACTGCTCGCTTGGCACTCAAGCATCGCTTTGCTAGACTCCCGATGTTGGCAGCTTGATGAATCAACAATAACGGAGACGATTCCATTGGAAGTCAAGATCTACACAAAGCCCGGTTGTCCTTATTGCGCGAAGGCCCGCGAATTCTACACTCAGCACGGAGTCGCGTTCGAAGAATTTAACGCGCAAGACAACATGAAATTTCGGGAAGAGATGTTTGAATACAGCAACGGTGATCCCACCGTTCCGGTCATAGTCGAAAACGGCCGGCTCAAACAAATCGGCTGGGAAGGCCGGGGCTGAACGGTTCACTGATCGGGCGGTCGCCCGCACTAACCAAAGAGATCGAAACAACTATGACAGGAACAGCAGTTGATCGCAGCTTCGATGGTCCCTTCAAGAATCTACTTACTGAGCTGGCGGGCTTGATAGACTGGCTTCGGACCGAGCACGATAAATCATACGTTAAAGCGGGCGATGATAAAGTCTACGCGTATGGCGGCAACGGTTATGTGCTGGTAGTTGACGAGTCCCTGTGGTCGGGGCTGATTGAGCTGATCACGCCCGGTGGAGGTCTTTCAATTAAGCCCGGAGAGGACAGCAAAGTCTCGGTGAGCTCTTCCACTACGACCGAGGCGCCAGAGATAAAGAAGCTGCTCCGCGACGGCATTGACGGATTGAAAAACTACTACGAGAACCGCTACTGGAGCACACCGAAGACATCCCAGTGAAATCCGAACGTTAGTTGCGCTCTGCTAACGCCGAAAGGCACTTCTCAATCAAAGCCTCGGGGTTTGAGTCAAAAATAATCTCCGATGGATCGCGCTTACTGGACAGCGAAGCGAGGTTCTTAACTCGATCAGCTACTCCGCCCGTCCCTTCGAGAACACCGATAATCTTTCCTTCATCATAGGCGATGGTGAATTCGTTCAAGGTACCGATACCGCCTCCGAAGATGATCACTATATCGGCGCTTCTAACATTGATGACGTTTCGACCCTTCAATCCGAACCCGGTATAGATAATCACGTCCGCCCCATCAACCGGGAGCAGGTAATCAAGCGTATGTTCTTTGCTGGAGGCCGCTGGTGAAATGCCGATAGTGAGCGCTCCATGTCTTCGAGCGACGTGCGAAACGAGATTTGGAATTCCAGTTGTCGCGCCTGTAACGAGAACACACTCTCGATCTGCGATCGCCTTGCCCAGAAGGTCCGCGAGCGATATTAAACGCTCGGCAACATTCGAGTCGAGCACTTCCTCAGCTGAACCCATGACGCCAATGACGGGTTTTACTTTCAATCCATTCATCATCTCGAAGTCAGGGTGTTGAAGTTTTACTTGAGTGTTTGTTCAGCTAAAACGTTAGAGATCTAAGGCCGGTCTTGCGTAGCCGCGCGATGATAAAATGGTAATTCGACAATGGTCGCCGGGAGCGATGCGGCGCCGCTCGCAATTTCAACGGTATTGCCCGGCTCGAAGAATCCATATTTGATGTAGGCCAAAGCCACAACGGAGCCGAGGCTCGGAGACAGCATAGCGCTGGTTGCGAAACCGATTTCCTTACCATCTTTTTGAACGACGTCGTTGGGGCTTGGAACAATTTCACCGGCTACTGCGACGCCCGAGAGCTTCTTGCTGACGTGACCGCGGTAGGTTGCCATAGCAACTGCTTCCTGGCCAGTGTAGCAACCTTTGGTGAAGCTGACAGCGTCTTGAAGCCCGGTCTCGAGCATCATGTTTGTTTCATCGATATCAATACCGTAAACCGGAATGCCAGCCTCAAGCCTCAGCGTATTGAGCGCCTCGACTCCAAAGGGCGTTACTGAATGAAACTCACCCTTCAACAATGCAAAATCCCAGACATCATTTAAATCTGACGCCGGCACAAAAATGTCGAAACCAATTTCGCCTGTGTGCGAGGCTCTTGCGACTAATGCTCGATGTCCGGCGATCAACGTCTTTAACAAATCGTGATCAGCCAACGCAGGCAAAGGCTCAAAACAGATTTCCTTCATCACAAGTTGAGACTTTGGTCCCTGAATCGAGATAGCCCGATACTTGTCTGAGACATCTTCCACTTTGAAGTCGCCCGCGTACGAAAACGGAAAGACATACTTGAATACTGCCTCGTGAGTCTGTGGATCGTTGATGATCAGGTACTCGCCGCCCAGATTGAAGATCCGGCACAATGCTTTCACCTTTCCGTGACCGGTTAAGAACGCCGCTCGCATTCCTTTACCGGCCTCAAGAACCTTAACGTCGTTGGTCACAAGCCCGTTTAGAAACTGGATCGCTTCACTTCCAGATACTTTGATCGCTCCGCAATAAGAATTGTCGATCACGCCTCCGGCAGCGCGCACGGAATGATGTTCTTTAGTCGAATTAGAATAATGCGCAACCACCTCTCGATCTTGATGAACCTGAAAGGATGCGCCGAGCCTTTTGTGAGCTTCGTAGAGCGGAGACTTCCGGATCTGGGGGGGCGCTTCGTGTGTCATCGAGCTCATCCGATCATTGTTGAGTGTACCCTATCGCAAACCAGGAGGAAACGTTGCGATTTATGGTGAGCTATACCTGGCTCGTAGTAAAAAAAGATGAGCTCAAACTGAAGCGATGGCTTAGGAGTCGCTACGCCGACCGCTAAAGCAGTTTCTCTCCGCTTCGAGCCCACAGCTTGAGATTGTCCTTCGTGTTACTTTGAAGGTTTGTCCTGAAGCTTCATTAGCTCGGCTCTCAAAGCTTCATAGTCTTCTTTAGCTGTGGCCCGGAATTTCAGATTGCGGTAACGGACTATGCCATCTTTGTCGATTAGGTAGATAGTCCGCTTGTCGATACCGCCCAGTTGCGGAGAAAAACTCGCATAAGCCTTTGCCACTGCGTGGTCGTGGTCTTGAAGTAAAGGATTAGGCAAATGATTGGCCTTAGCCCACTCGTGGTGAGTGAAGACGTAGTCGCCGCTGATGCCGTAGAGCTTTGCGTTGAGTTTTGCGAGGTCGCTCCATTCATCCCGGAAGGAGCACATTTCGGTCGTTCAGCCTCCGGTCCAATCGGCTACATAGAAAGCCAGGATCACGTTCGAGCCTTTTAGCGCAGACAATTTCACCCACTCATTCTTAGAAGTATGAACACCAGCTTGATCCGCCCAGCGTAATTCAAAATCAGGAGCAGGCTGTCCAACTTGAGGGCCTTCGGAGGAATCGGCCGCCGGTTTGGCATCCTTGCTTCCCTGCCCGTAGGCACACGCCACTACTATCACGAGGCACAGGAGAAATCTGATTAAACCGCTTCCCTTCCTTTTCATCGGTTCTCCTTTCTACAATGGCTCACACACCGAGCATTGAAAAATGCGATGAAGCTCCCATGAGCAATAACATAGGCACCGACAACCAGGTGTTTGTACGCGACGCCAAGAATGCGATTCGACCCAATTTCGCCGACTCCTGAGGAATCGCAGTGCCGTTCTCGGCGTTGTCTGCGGTCCAGGATATAATACGCTTTTGGTTTGGCCAGATTATACCCCATACGTTGAGCATCATAATTAACCCGAGCGCGCCTCCGAGACCGATCGCGTATGATTTATTACTGCCATAGCCCCCGAGTTGCGACTTGAGCCACCAAATAATCACAATAGCTACTATCATCATCAACAAGGTAACTGCTACAGCAAGCGCCCACCCATTGTTGATGTTCTTGAGACACAACATTACCAGCGCAAAGCCCACTACACCGATCAAGAACCAGACAAGCAGCACGACCCAAACATTTTTGCCCGCGTTGTTGGCATCCGCGTTCAGGATATACATAGCGTAATAGGTCAATCCCACAAGAACCGTGATCAAAGCGCCCCATCGAAACCACCAAAGCGCTCTGGGCATCAATTGAGGAATCACCTTACCTTTCGTCGGACCGTCCAAGGATTTCATAAGGTTGACGTTGACCAGATTGAAGAAATAGAGGTGCCCGATCCATATAATCCCAGCAAGAAAATGCAGACCTCGAAGCAGTATCTGAACGTAGGCCCCAGAATCCGTCGGGGGATGAAAGATGCTGTCTTTGAGGAAGAATCCCAATGGCGTCTGAAACAAGGTCAGGGACAGGTGAAGAATCGAGGCTGTTAGCATACGACCTCCTTGGTCAGAGATGTTTGTTCCCGGCGTGTGCCCTTTTCAAAATACCGGCAAGCAGTTTTAACTTTGGAGCGTCTCACTATAAACACGCCGAGTTGGCATGTCAACAGCGTGATCTTTTTCTGTCCGTCGATTCGATGCAATGGCCGCGTCCCTAAACAGTAATGCCAGCTACATATTTTTATGTTTGTATAGCGCCAGGCTGATAGGAATACAGTCTGCTCTTTTTTTCGCTGCGGGATTGGTGGCGATGCGGGACTGAGGTGAGATCGAGGCGAGCAAGCGCCCGCCTCGATTTATCTAAACCGAAAACGAACTGCCGCAGCCACAGCTACCGGTGGCGTTCGGATTGCTGAAGGTAAAGCCCGAGCCCATGACCGAGCTGACGTAGTCAACCTGTACGCCGTCCAGGTATTGCCGCGAGAACATGTCTACGAAAACCCTGAGGCCTTGTTGATCGAGTATGTCGTCACCGGGACGTGGTCCGTCCTCAATCTGCATCGAGTAGGAAAACCCGCTGCAGCCGCCCGGTACAACTCGAATTCGAAGTCCGGCCTCAGCGCCCGGATTTTCAGCTTCGATGAACTTCTTCACTTCCGAGACAGCAGTTTCAGTCAGTGTAAGCATTCTCGCTCCCCTTCATCGATTAATCGTTTGAAAGCGGAATTCGCCGCGTATCGGACGCCCTTGAATTCCGCACTCTCACATTATACGGATACGTCTTCACGATATCAACGGGCCTGGGTTTCTAGACCGTAAAGCGATCGCCGCGACTGTCACTCATATCCAGAATCGGAAGTCCGCCGCCCTTCAGGCTTGAAATACAGATTTGATTTGCAACTTTCTCAGCGATCTCCCTGAAGGCTGCCGCTTGAACGCTGTCGGGTGCGCCGACGACAATTGGAATACCGATATCGCCGCCTTCCCGCACGCTTATCGAAAGCGGAATCTGTCCGAGGAGATTGTTGTGGAAACGGCGAGCCAACTCTTCCCCGCCTCCAGCGCCGAATATTTCATGTCGTTCTGAACAAGTCGGACACACGAAGTAGCTCATGTTCTCGACTATTCCAAGAACCGGAATGTGAACCTGTTCAAACATATTGAACGCCTTACGCACGTCGGCCATCGCAACCTCTTGCGGGGTTGTTACGAGAACCGCGCCTTGAACGGGCACAAGCTGCGCCAGGCTCAATTGAGCATCGCCGGTTCCCGGCGGCATATCGACAATTAAGTAATCCAGATCGCCCCACTCCACGTCGTACAAAAACTGGCGGACCGCCGTGTGGAGCATTGGTCCACGCCAGACGACTGGCTTGTCCCCGCGATTGAGAAACCCGAGCGACATCACTTTTATTCCGTGAGCGCTATTGGGCAATAACCTTTGCCCACGAACCGCGGGTTCTTCATTCACGCCAACCATTATCGGGACGTTCGGTCCATAGACATCCGTATCGAGCAATCCAACTCGCGCGCCGAATTGAGCGAGTGCGATAGCCAGATTCACAGCAACGGTTGACTTGCCCACGCCTCCTTTTCCGGAACTCACCGCGACAATATTCGAAACGCCCGGCACCGCCTGTTTCCCATCCGTCGCTGATGTCTTTGGTATTTCGGAGTTCATAGTTATCGAGACGTCAGTTACGCCAGCGATCGTGAGAATAGCCTCACGGGCCGCTTGCTCCAGCTTCCTCTTCGATGGGAACAGCGGTGTCGTCAAGACCAGCTTCAGACGCACTGCGGAGCCGTGAGCTTCAATATCTCGGACGAAATTCAGGCTGACGATATCACCTTTAAGATCGGGGTCCTTCACCGATCGAAGCACCTTTAACACTGAATCGCGCGTTATATCTGACATTTGTCGGTCTCCAACTGGAAGAACTGATACTAGGTACCGTTGAATTCGTTTGTCAACTTTTCAAGAATCTTGCTTCGATGAGCATTGTTCTTAATAATGGTTTTGAAAAAGAGACAGATCAGTGCAAGAGCCGAACAACCAGGAGCGCCTCGACAAGGTCGAAAAGGAGCTTTCGCGCTATGCTCATCCGATGTTCGAATGGGAAGCGCGGTGTGTCTCTGTCGGTGTTGAGATAATCATCAAGCTCAAGATCAAGGACATCTACGACGAGCCGTATCGCCTGATATTAAAACCGCGCGAGATCGACGCGAGAGGATTTGAATGGGATTTCCAACGCCAACTCTACAATTGCCTGCATGACTACCTGGTTGAAATGTTCACTCGAAGTCCGCATATAGCTGAGAACTGACCGCCGCCATCACGCCCGAGGATGAAACTTTTTGTAGATTTCTCTCAGTCTCTCGTTAGTTATGTGCGTGTAGATCTGCGTCGTGCTGATATCGCTGTGCCCCAACATCATTTGAACCGATCGCAGATCCGCGCCATTTTCGAGAAGGTGCGTTGCGAAACTATGCCTGAGCAGGTGGGGTGTGATATGACCGATGGCCGCGCGTTCTCCGTAGGAAACGATGATTTTCCAAAAATCCTGCCTCGTAAGAGGATGAAGTTTTTCTGTTAAGAAGAGTGCGCGTTCTGACTTTGTTCTTTCGACTCGCGAGCGTACAGCGACATACTTGCGAGTCCACTCCACCGCTGCACGACCGAGAGGCACAACTCGTTCCTTGCCACCCTTCCCGCGAACTCTTACGAATCCCAAATCGAGATTGAGGTTCGCCGGCGTCAGCCCAACAAGTTCTGACACTCTAAGACCAGTGGCATACAGAACTTCCAACATCGCCTTGTCTCGCAAACCGGTTTCGGTAGACACATCCGGACAAGAGAGAAGTCGTTCAACCTCATACGACGCCAGAAATCGTGGAAGCGATTGCCACGCTCTCGGAGCCTCGAGGTCGGCGCTCGGATCAAGCCTGAGATGACCATCCTGAATGAGAAATTTATAAAAGCCTCTGACGGCGACCAGCGCCCTTGCAACACTCTTCGGGCCGAGCCCGGCGCCGTGCAGCTCCTTTACGAAAGTCGCGAGATCAGCGGGTTGCAGCGATAGCAGGTTCTTGCCGCGGGCACTGGCAAACTTCGACAGCTTCTTAAGATCGTTGCGATAAGCGCTCAACGTATTGGCAGCCAAACCGCGCTCAACGCGCAGGTAACTAAGAAATCTTTCCTCGTGATCCAACTCGCTCATGTTTTTCGCATTTTGCGCAGGGTTGACGGCTCGTTGATCAATTTGCCATATTCTATTCGAACCTTTAACGGAAGGCCAAACCCAATCTCAAGAGCGCAATCAGTGAAACTTTCGGAAATAGCAGCGAGGCTGTCGTGTGAAGTCGAGGGCGATGGATCGATCGAGATTCGCGGCGTCGCGACGCTTGAGGCCGCCGCCGAAGGAGATTTGAGTTTCTTCACCAACTCCAAATACCAGAACGCTGCTAGGCAAACCAGGGCCTCTGCGGTTCTCGTTGCGCTGGACGCTCCTCGTTTGAATGCAGCGATGCTGCGACACGACAACCCATATCTTGGATTCGCGAAAGCGATTGAGCTGTTTTTCAGCGCACCGTTCCTGCGGCCATCCATTCATCCGACCGCGTTGATCGACGACACGGCGACGATTGGCGAAAATGTTTATGTGGGTCCTTATGCCTACGTCGGCGAACGAGTTGTTCTGGGGGACGACGTTCAAGTCCATGCGCGGTGTGTCGTACATGCCGACGCCAGAATTGGAGATCGCACTCGCATACACTCCGGCAGCATTGTTCGCGAGCGCGTAACGATCGGAAAGAATTGCATCGTTCAAAGCAACGCGGTCATTGGTTCAGACGGCTTCGGATATGCCAGGCAATCGGATGGTGAATGGTACGGCATCCTGCAAGCGGGCACAGTGACGATCGAAGACGACGTTGAGGTAGGCGCGTGTTCAACTATCGATCGGGCCACTCTTGGAGAAACTCGAATCATGAGAGGAACCAAGATCGACAACCTCGTCCACATCGGGCATGGATGTGTCGTCGGCCCGGACAATTTGATCTGCGCGCAGGTAGGACTTGCGGGCTCGACGACGACCGGTTCGGGGGTTGTTCTGACAGGACAAGTCGGCGTCGTAGGTCACTTGAAAATTGGTGACGGCGCGGTCGTCACTCCTCAAAGTGGGATCGCGAATTCGGTCCAAGCAGGAAGCATCGTGTCGGGCGCGCCGGCGATCGACCATCGGAACTGGCTGAAGTCATCAGCCGCATTCTCAAAATTACCTGAAGTCCATAAGGCAGTTCGAGCGCTCGAGGCGAGGGTTGCCGCGCTTGAAAACACAGTTAAAGAACTGAAGTAGCAATTAGCCGCTAAGTACCTCGGAAAGGTGCGCATAGAATGTCGAGAAATAAATGAGTGTAAAAATCGAAGTCACTTCTACCAATGCTTCAATCAAGGACCTGAATCGAAAAGTAGAAAAGGTTTTGGAGGTTGTGCCTGCTGAGCATTTGAGGGGTCTGTCGAAGATCGTATTGGTTGACACGATAAACGAACCGCGACTCTCGGCTGTTCAGAGAGCGACTCTCCCGGCGTTGTATCATCCGAGGATGGCCGGTCAATCGGCGTGGGCGGAAGTCTCAATGAACGTGCTGGCGCCGAAAGAGAAATTTCCCAAGCGATTGTTGACTCGGCTTGCGTTGAAATCCAATCTCGCCCAGGTAGTCTTGTCATTGACCGCACAGCATTACCACTTGACTCTCTCAAAGGGCGTCAAGAAGACGCAGCTCGAGCCAGCCATCAAGAGTTACGTTGAAAGACACTTTGAAAAGTGGCGAGAAAAAGAAGGGGGCTTGAGGGTCAAGCTGCTCAAGCCGTTCAAACCTCAGCTCGATAGAATTGCGAAGAAGTTGGCGAAGAGATACAAAGCAGAACTTGCGAAGAAGTAATGACTGTTCCTGGTCATTCGTCCAGATCAGCGAGCGCGTGCTTTAAAGCAGTCTTCACTTCAGTTCTCGTTGCTTCCGGTTTCTGGAATTTGATCGTGAGCGACCATTCGTTGCCGGGACCCTCGCACTCGTAACTAAAAGTCTTCAGCTTCTGTGGTCTTCCCTGCCTGATCTCTCGAGCCTGGTCGCGTGTCAGACCTGCGGAGCCGACTTTGTAAACGAAATCTCGCATCTCGTCGTCAGTCGGTTGTCTGACCACTTGCAGCAACATCGACTTCGAAGTAATGTCCGCGCGCCGGCACAGGTCTCTGACATCTGAAGGTATGCCAGCGATCGAAATCGTCTCGGTCACTGAAGTTCGAGCCTTGCCGAGTTTTCGCGCGATCTCGTCGTGCGTGTAGCCGAAGCGTTTCGCGAGTGAGAGCAATCCATCGGCCTCTTCAAATACCGTCAGATCTTTTCGCTGGAGGTTTTCAATCAACGAGATTTCCGCAACCGCCCGATCGTCAACGTCCATCTCGATACATGGAAGCTCAGTCAGTCCAACCTCGAGACTTGCGCGGTAGCGACGTTCTCCGCTGATGATCATGAATCTGCCGCCAACATCGCTGGGTCTTACCAGCAGCGGCTCGAGCACACCCTTTTCTCTGATCGAAAGAACGAGCTCGGTCAAGTCCCCAATCTCGACGCGCGGCTGCAAAGGATTCGGCGCAAGCTTGTCAATCGGAATCATTCGACCGACCGGAGTTCCGGCTCCGCGACTCGTAAGCAGTTCAACGTAGTGCGAATCGTGACGAAGCTTGAAATCCTCTGGCAGCCCTCGTTTAGACACGTCTCATTACCTCCTCACAAAGCCGGGTATATTCGACAGCGCCGCTCGAGTTCGGCGCAAAAGTAAAAATGGATTCCTTGAAGGCGGGACTTTCTTCAAGTCGAACCGATTTGCTGATCACTGTTTCGAAGACCTTCTCGCCAAAAACCTGCCTGATCTGCTCGTGAATATCCTTTGCCAGAGTTGTTCTCTTGTCTAACAAAGTTATCAGCACACCCAACACCTGGAGATTGGGATTTGGTCTTGCCCTGACTTTTTCAACCGTGTCGAGCAAATCATCCGTGCCCTCGAGCGCAAAGTACGACGGCTGAATCGGCACGATCAGATAGTCCGACGCAACCAGAGCGTTGACCGTAATCAGTCCAAGCGTCGGAGGCGTGTCGATGATTACAAAGTCATAAGCCTTCACCAGCCCGTCCATCTTGTCCTTGAGCCTGAACGGCGCGTCGAACTCGCCGATCAATTTGCTCTCAAATTTCGCGAGGCTGATTCGCGACGGCAAAATGTCGAGAGCCGGCACTGAAGTGTGTTTGATAACTTCCTTGCTGTTTATGAGTCCATCGGTGAGCAATTCGTAAATCGATAACTCGATTGCATCGTGAGGAAGAAAGGTGAGCGAGCTGTTGGCTTGCGGGTCGAGATCGACCAGTAGAACTTTGTTTCCGGCGCGCGCCAGGGCAGCGGCGAGGTTAATTGCTGTTGTCGTTTTACCTACGCCACCTTTTTGGTTTGCGATTGCGATAACCATTGCCTGCAATCCGGGCCTGTCAAAACGCTTGCATCCTAATGCCGCCTATTGGCCTTGTCAAGCACAGGCTAGAACGCGCATTGATGCTCGTATTATGTCGAGGTGATTGGATATTAGGCTCACGTAGACTTTCTTTTTCTCATGTGATTTAATCGCATTGCGGCGAGGCAAGGGCCGCGAACAAAAGGTTCCTGGTCAGGAGTAAAATGGAAATTGAAATGAAGATCCGGGGTTTGATGATGGACCCGGATGCCAACACTCCGATTGTAATTCTAAAAGACGTCAACGGCGATTCGATGCTTCCGATTTGGGTTGGTCCATTCGAGGCCAACGCAATCGCCGTCGAGATTGAAAAGCTGGCGACTCAGCGCCCGATGACTCATGACCTCCTGAAAAATATCATTTGGGAGTTCGGCGCCTCGGTTCGAAGAATAGTCATTACCGATTTGATCGATAATACTTTTCTTGCTGTGATCGAACTGACGAGAGCGGAAGAAGTTCTGGTTATCGATTCCAGACCCAGCGACGCAATCGCGCTGGCGTTGCGCGCGGACTGTCCCATCTACGTCAACGAGGAGGTGATTAGGAATTCGAGCTCCGCAATCACCGAAGAGACGGCTCCTCAAACTGATGACTGGCCCGAGAGCCTCGTTGATGATGCCAGCGATTACAAAATGTAACCGTTGACTCGGCATCGCGCTTCTAAAAAGCGAGTCCGTTAACCGCATTTAGGTTGTCTAAGCATTCAACACTAGACTATTTGACGTGCGCTTAGGCGCGAGGAGGAAAATCATGGCGTCGTTTAACAGAATCACAATCGTGGGTTATCTCGGCCGAGATCCGGACCTGCGTTACACTCCGCAGGGTACCGCCGTTTGCAATTTCTCTGTAGCAACAACTGAGCGTCGAAAAGACAAATCAGGTGAATTCCAGGATGTAACGACGTGGTTCAATGTAAGTGTTTGGGGTAATCGAGCGGAAACGAGCAGTCAATACCTTGCGAAAGGCAAGCTTGTGTACCTTGAAGGACGACTGACTCAAAGGGAATACCAGGATAGGGACGGAAACACGCGAACGAGCCTCGATGTTACCGCCTCCGACCTCCAATTTATCGGCCCGCGTGGTGAAGATGCTCCGCCGATGAGGGATGAAGGACGTGCAAAGGCTCATCCCGCTGAAGCTTCGCCCGCTCAAGTCACCGAAGACGATATACCGTTCTGAAAATCACCGACGGTCAATCGTCAGAAACAAACTTCTTGCTAAGTCCGAGTTCCTTGATTTTGTGCTGCAGGCTCTGGCGGTGCATCCCAAGGGCCGCGGCCGCCTTCGTTACGTTGCCACCCGCTCGATCGAGAGAGCTTTCAATATACTTTCGTTCGAAGTGTTTTTTGGCCGTTCGAAAGTCCAGGCCCTCTCGTACGTCATCATCACCAGACTCGACAGGAGTCCACTCAGCTGCGTTTCGCCGCTCTCGAATATCCTCGGGAAAGGTCTGCAGCGTGATCTCATCACCTTCCGACAGCACCACCGCGCGCTCGATAGTATTTCTCAACTGGCGAACATTGCCCGGCCAGTCATGCTCGAGTAAGCGTTGAAGCACGGCCTTCGAAATGCGCAACGATTTGTTCTTGTAAGCGAGCGAGAACCGATTGCAAAAATCCTGAACGAGCGCCGGAATATCAGACCGTCTTTCACGAAGCGGCGGCAAGTTGATCTTCACCACGCAAAGACGGTAGTACAAATCTTCTCTGAACCTCCCTGATTCAACTTCTTTCTCCAGAGGCTTGTTGCTCGCGCTGATCAAACGAGCATCCGAAGACAGTGTTTCACCGCTGCCCAGCCGCTGAAATTGTTTATCCTCGATCACTCGCAAGACCTTCGCCTGAGTCGATGCGCTCATGTCTGCGACCTCATCGAGGAAGAGCGTTCCACGGTTCGCCGCTTCGAACTTTCCGATTCTTCTGTTTGACGCGCCGGTGAATGCGCCTTTCTCGTGGCCGAAGAGTTCGGACTCGATCAACTCCTCAGGCATTGCGGCACAATTCAAGGTGACGTACGGTCCCTGTGAGCGCCCGCTCCTCGAGTGAATTTCTCTCGCCACCATTTCCTTGCCGGTTCCGGATTCGCCTGACAGCAATACAATTGCATCGGTCGACGCCACTTTCTCTATCATCGAATATACTTTTTCCATCGCAGACGACGAGCCGATCAATCTACCGAAGGTCCCGATCGCAGTCAGCTCGCGACGCAATCGTTCGTTATCAGTTCGCAGCGAATACACCTCGACCGCATTGCGAACAAGAATTCGAAGCTCATCGACGTCGAAGGGCTTTGCAAGATAGTCGTATGCGCCGAGCTTGATCGCTTGCACGGCCATTTTTTCGGATCCGTGCGCGGTGACTATTATGACTACAGGAGGGAAATCCTTTGACGCGAGCGTGGGTAGGTAATCGAGGCCCGATTCTGATGCGAGCCTTACATCAAGCAGGACGACGGCGGGCGAGTCATCCTCTATCGCGCGTTCCGCCTCTGCGACACTGCCGGCCTCCAGTATCGAGTAGCCTTCTTTTTCCAACGCCCGTTTCATCCCATAGCGGGATGCCGGTTCGTCATCTACTATAAGAACAGCCGACTTCATCTCTGCAGCAGAAAACTCTTCCGAGCTTGTGCGGCTCGGAACTCCGCGCTTCCAGAGCGCGGATTGAAAAGCGTTACTTCTTTCCTTTCTTCGCAGGCGGCGCCTGCTCGTAGAAGCCTGGCGCATTGTCTTTCTCGAAGGGATAGAGTTTGTTGGTGTCGGCGTTGTATTCCCACTCAGCAGCAAGCAGTTGTTTCTGGTAGTCCTGATAGTTGAACACCACCTTCCACCGGCCTGACTTTTCACCCGGAAGGAGTTTTTTCTTGCTCGCTTCCCATCCAATCGGTGTGATGTTGTAAGCGGCGCCCTTGTTCTTCGCATACTCATCAACCATCTCACTCAGCGTCTTGTTTGAGAGTTGCTCATTCACCTCGGGCTTCATCGCTTGAACCTTCTCGATGATCTGTTTTGCTTCAGGCGTGTTTTTGGAAATCCGCTCTTCAACGGCTGCCACTTTGGAATCTTTGTCCGACTTGGCCTTTACCGCGGGTGGCTTTTGAGCGCACCCTGCCAAAAGAATAAGAGCTGCAACCAGCACAATGAATTTAGTCATTTCAGTTCTCCGTCTGCCGTTCAGTCCGCAACCAGAATTCTAAGGTCCCGGATGTTGTTGCCTGTAGGTCCGGTCACAACGAGCCCACCCATCTTCTCGAAGAATGAATGAGAGTCGTTGTTGTTGATGTAGCTTGAGGGGAGCTCGCCCCGTTGCAAAGCCCCGATTACTGATTCCGCGTCGGCGACTGCTCCGGCCGCAGTGCTGTTTCCGTCGATGCCGTCCGTACCGCACGAGAGCACTGCCGTTCGCTTGATCCCCGAGTCAGCCAACCGCGTGGCGCAGTATAGCACGAATTCCTGGTTGCGCCCACCAACGCCGTCACCTCGAACAGGGCACGAAACCTCGCCACCCGAAATCAAACAAACCTGCTCACCGGGGAAGGATTTCTTCAACTCGACTACACGATCGATAGATCGATCGGCGATCAATTTGTAATGCCCTTCGGTCGCTTCAGCATCGACTTCAACTCGAAATCCTTCTTGCCTCGCCAAATCGGCTGCGGCTCGAACCGCGTCGGAATTATCAAGCACCACAAGCGCAACAACATTCTCACAACCGAAGGTCGAATCCCGGGACGCGACGCGACCTTCGTCAATTGCATCAGTCACCGATTTTGGAAACTTGTCGCGCAAATGAAACTTATCGACGATGGCGAAGTGCTGATCAGCGCGCGAGTCCTCAGGCCACAACGGGTTCGAAGCGATTGAAAGAATGTCGCCGGGATTCACGTCTGAAATATAGAGCGCGACGCATTTCGAACGTCTCGCGAGCTCGCCGAGCCGCCCGCCTTTTATTCGAGACAACGCTTTCCTGATGATGTTTATCTCTCGAATGCTTGCGCCCGACGTGATCAAGGCCTGGTTGGTTGCTTGAAGATCCTCGATTGAAATGGACGGTGATACAGGCAGCTCGACAAGCGAAGACCCGCCGCCCGAGATCAAAAAAAGAATCAACGATCTATCGTCGCACGACTTGACCATCTCTATTATTTTTTCTGCTGCCTTCAGACTATTACGATCGGGCAATGGATGACCCGCAACGATGACCTCGGATCGCAAGGCGTCTTTCGAACGATAGTTGGTAACGATAATTCCGCGCGTGATCCGGTCGCCCAACAGCAGCTCAACTGCGGCCGCCATCTTTTGGCTCGCCTTGCCGAGCCCTACAATCATAACGTCGGAATAGTCATTGAGTGATATCTGATCGGTGCCGACAAAGAGGCTGCTGACTTCAACTCGCAGCTTGCGGTTGATTGCCGCTTCGGGATCGATGGCGGCGAGAGTCTTCAGGAATAGACTCCTGGCAGTGTCTTTGAGATCAGTCACGTTGGATTAGCGGCTCTTCTGGCGACAATAACAAACTGAGGAGCAGCCGAAAAGGATGCGAGTTTCGATGCGCGACTAATTCTCGATCTCCGCAGTGCTGATGCCGTAGGTTTGCATGAGTTTTAGAACATCTTGTCGCAGCAAGTCCCATTTCGGTGCAAGCGAATCCGCGCCTCGGCTCGTTGAAGTCGAAATCACGCGATCAGTTCGTCTTGCTTGCCGCGCCAAAGCCAGCGTCGCTCCGCGCAGGCTCTGCCGATCGCGCAGCGAACTTGCGAGCCTCGTGTAGAGCTGAGCTGAATTTGCGAAACTATCAATCGCGAAAAGTAACTCGATCTCAGGCTCTCGATATTGAGATGAGTTGTCGACTTCGACCCCGCTGCCGGTCATTCTTACGCCATAGACACGCTGGTATTCCGCGAGAAGATCCTCTGCTTTGCGTTGAAGGCTGATCGCGGAAGAAGGGGACGTTGAAGCGCCTGAGCTCGAACCGCTTGACCCGCGATCGCTCACGGTGTCCTCTCTGCCCACAAGCGAAATCACTTGATCGCCGCCCGCTGAATGAACCACGACTCGACGAACGTATTCAACACCGTCTCTCGCTCTTACTTCGATTCGCCCTCTTGTCAGCACCTGCGCGGTCATGCCCGACGGAGCTACAGCTCTTGAATACACTTCGAGCGTGTCTCCGTTCACGGCCTGATCGCCGTACCAGCGCCAACCGGACGTGTTAGCCTGCGTGTCGATCATTACATAGATTGTTCCGTCTGCGGCTTTGTTGGCTCTTGCTGACAGCACCGTTGCCAGAACAGCCTCCGAAGGCTGCGCACTCTCTCTACGCGTTTCCCTCGGTCGATCAGATGATCGATCCGCGGGCGTTGGAGCGTTTAAGATTCCGAGGCTCTTTGCGGTTTGCGGATCAAGGTCGCCTGTTTCAGGAAGCTTGTGTTCACGTTGATAGACGCGCAACGCCGCTGACGTTCGCGGATTCATCAACCCGTCGGGGTCGCCTTCGTAGTAACCCTGATCCCTGAGCGCAGCCTGGGCCCTTCGAACCATCTCCGGCGACGACAGTGGTGGCGGCGGTTCATTGGCCGCCGGGCGATCCGCGTCGGACCGATCGTCGGGTTGTGAACGACTGTCGGGTTGCGACCGATCGACTGCAGGGCGATCAGGAACGTCCGGCTGATCGCTCGGCGGTTCCACTCTGTCTCGACGATCCATTGAAGGTTGATCAGGAGGGCGATCACCCGAGGGGGCCGTCTCGAGCAAAAAGCTTTCGCGAATTATTAGCGACTGTTTTAGCTGAACTCCAAAGGGCGTTCCCGAGGGAACCTGAGCCTCTTCGCCTTTCGCGAGCAGGACGGCGGCTCCGCCTGCGGCTGCGCCGGTGATGCCTCCAAGCACCGCGCCTTTGCCCCCGCCGGCAATGCCTCCCAGCACAGCGCCGATCGCTCCACCGCCGCCGATGAACACTGGAGTTCGACTATTGCCTTCAGCAGAGACTCGTCCCTCATCATCGATTCGCCTTCGAGTTCGTGGGTCAGACGAAGTCAGACCTCCAACCAGATCAACGCGAGTGCCATTCGGAAAAACGACATCATCAAAGTCGATCGCGATCATGCCCGAGCGGCTCATTCTCTTAGCGGGAGTGACTTGGGTGACGCGGCCTTCGATCACCGAGCCGGCCGGAATAACGGTTTGGCCATTAACATAAACGGGCACTGTGACTGTTGCGACGAACTTGTCTCCGACGCGCGAGGTCCGCGAGCTCAATGTTGTGTTCATCTGAACGCCGATCACCGTGTCCGCTGGCAATGTCCAGCTTCGTTCACCGTACTGCGGAGAGGTGTAGCGCGGCCGGCCATCCTGAGTTGCCGCTACCGCAGTCAGTGAAACTACCATGACGATTGCAAGCGCGGCGCTCGCGATATCTGGAAATTTTCCGCTCGGGTTCATCACACTACCTCCCTCGAATCTGGACTTTTGACTGGATTGGTTCATCTGCTAAGACGATGAACGGCCTCGAGTTTGTTGTCCGCTTCTACAAACTTTGTGAGGGGTAATTTCAATGTAGCAGTCGTGCCGACGCCGACCTGGCTCACGACCGTAAGGTCACCGCGATGCAACTCTGCTATCTGTTTTGAAATGGCCATGCCGAGGCCGGTTCCCTTCTCTTTTGTCGTATAGAATGGTTCGAACAATCGACTGAGCGTCTCGCCGTCCATGCCGCTGCCGTGATCAACTATATCGACCAAAATCTCCGCGTGACCGTTGAGACTGGTTTTCAACTCGAGCGATCTGTTTGGCTCGCTTGCTTCCACGGCATTAATTATCAGATTGAGGAAGAGCTTCCTCAACTCAGTAACGTCATACTGTCCGGAAGGAATGTGCGGATCGTATTGTCTGATCACTTGCATTTGCTTCGAGTTCAACCGGTCGGCAACCATCGGCAGCAGATCATCAAGCAGCGCATTCAAGTTTATTTCGGTGCGATTCAGTTTCTTGGGCCGCGCGAACTCCGAAAGCTCGGCGACAATCGAAGCCAAATGGTCGACGCTTCGCTCGATCACTTCAATCGTGGAAAGATCGGTTGACGCTTCCGCAGCGGCTTGTCTCTTCAGCAGCTCGGCAGCAAAGCGGATGCTTCCCAGCGGGTTCTTGATTTCGTGGGCGATCTGCGCGGTCATTTGTCCGACGGCCGTCAGGGCTCGATTGCGTCGCAACTCAACCTGCGCTCTGGCAGTATCGGTCACGTCAACAAATACGAGGATGGTTCCATTCCTCACGCCTGCGACGATGAGCGGAGAGGTAAACACATCAAACAATCTCACACCCAGATCGACCCTGCCGTAATAACGATTGTTCGAAGCCGTCTGAGAAAGCTCCTCGGAAACTGCGGCCAACAGCGGGAGACTTCCCTGAAACAGTTTGGTGTAGTTTTGACCACTTTGTGCTTGAGCCCCGACGACGGGCAGCTGGCGAAAGGACTCGCTGATTGTTTGTACGGTTCCGTCCTGTCCGATCACCGCCACGCCGGAAACCAGACTGTCGAGCAGCGACTGAAGATAGTCTCTGGACTCCGCGTTCGACGCATAAGCCTTGGCCATCTGTGTCAGGTTTCTTCGAATCTCGAAGCCAGCGAGCGCAGCGACGATGACTCCAACAACCAGCACGGCGCTTGTAGCTATCGCCATTCGGCGGCGCGCGGCAAGACTCATCTGATGGGCGTTCTCATTTGCCTGCTCACGCTCCTTGTCCACGGCAGTGTCAAGATTCTTAAGCGCTTCCAGCAGTTTGCCGCGATGCTCGTGCCAGCCGTCGGAATTCGTGTTGGTCTCGCTGATTGAAATCCAGAAGTACTTGTAATCGTCTACAAAATCTCTCCACTCCTGCAGCTCAGCAAGCGAGCTCACCTTGCCTTGTTCGACCTCGTCGTCCATCTCCCGCTTCAGGTCGTTGAGCCGGCTCCGCGCCGGAATCTCAAGCAACAGGTTTGACTTGTTTGCCACCACCTCACGAGCTTCCGGAATTATCTTGCCCACGGTTTCGGAAAGATTGAGCACCAAACGGAAATGACGTTCCGCAACATCGCTCATCAATACGCTCTCTTTTTCCAATTGCTCGATGCTCTGAATCCCGCTGTAACCAACGCCCACTACCAACAGAAGCAACACAAAAAATCCAAGGAACAGGACGTTACGAACCAGCGATTCCACCGGTCTGGGCGGGCCAACCAATTGATCGCCAAGCTTACGGAGGATCTTCATCATAAAGCGAGTTACGCTGCCGATCGTTTATCGGCTTCCAAAAAATTCATCGCGTCAGTCTTTCAACCGTAGAGAATACTATCACGCAATAAACACGCTTCGAAAATAAACCGGCTGACGGAGACTGGCGAGCATCCATGACGCTGCCCAGGGAGCGCCTTTCAATGCCAGTTGATATTGATTTCCCCACTAACGCTGTATAAGATACTTCGCGAGAACCCCACCAACAAAACCGCGCAGCCGGGTTATCCGCCCGGCGTAACTATGTCGGCTTCAACCGCAAACATATCTTAGTCAGGTAGCACGAAATGGCAATCGTCTTAGTTATTCTTGCCGCAGTGTTCGTTGGCGTGCTGGTCGCACATGCTTACAGGCAATTCAAGATTCGACAGCTTCGACGCATGAGCGAAAACGAATATCACACTGCGGTAGTGGTCTGGGAATACGGACGACTAGTCAAACAGCAAGTCGAATCTGCAGTCCGTCGCGGCACTGGTGTTTTGGACTTCTCGAAGATCACAGTTCCTCACAGCCCCGGTTACCGCATTTCTCTTGAACTGATCGGCGGTTACTTTCGCGTTTACGCTGTCCCTTCAAGATATAAAAGGACCGGCAGGCTTTCCTTCCTTACAGATAACACTCTCAGCGTGAGGGCTTCGGACCGCGCGGGTCAGCAAGCCACAAGCGAAGACGCCGAATACAAGGGCGACGAGAGTTAGCCAGGAGCGCGGCAATCTGTCATGAAACTCGGCGCAGTTGAAAACAAAGCCCGCCTCACTATCCTCATACTCATTCTCGCTTTGGTTTCTCTTATTGCGCTGAGCCTGGCGCTTTTCTCACGAACAAGCAGTCAGCTCAAGCCGTCGCCAATCACGATTTACCTTTTTAGCTTTCAGATCGTTGCATTGATATTCGTAATCGGCCTCGTCTTTTTGTTGATCCGGTGGCTGCTCAGGCCCTATCGAAGAATGGTTGAAGCGGCGAAGGTGAGCCCGGTGCACGCTTCGTCTGCAATGACCGAAGGCGAGTTCGTCGCTCAAACATTTCAGGCGCTCGTCGAAAGACTTCAGGCTAAGGAAAAGGAGCTCGCTCAGCTCCACGCGCTCGAGAGGCGCCGCGCTGAAAGATCGGAGCGATTCAGTGAGCGTCTCGTCGCGAATATTCCGAGCGGCTTGATCACGATCGACTCACGAGGGCTAGTTACCTCGGTGAATGCGCACGCGATGAAGATATTCAGAATCGCCCGGACATTCGGCTCAAACGCCAGACCGCTTCAAACCGGTGAGCTGGTCTCACCGAATGCCGACTATCAAACCTTCTTCGCGGCTTCTCCGGAGATGACTGCGATGATTTCAGAATGCCTCGAGCACGCCAAATCGTTTCGCCGCGAGGAGGTCAACGTGATACTCGCGGACGGACTGACGCGAAGAGTCGGTTTGAGCATCTCGCCTATTTGCGACGCCTCGCAGAACGTCGAAGGCGCGTTGTGCCTGATGACTGATATCACGGAAGTCATCGAGCTTCGCGAACGAATGAAACTCAAAGAGAACCTCGCCAATCTCGGAGAGATGGCCGCGGGACTTGCGCATGAATTCAAGAATTCGCTCGCGGCGATTCACGGATACGTTCAGCTTCTCGAAGCTCAGAGTGGAGCGCAATCCGGTCGCGATCGACAAGTCACCTACGATGCGGCGCTCAACGAAGTTAGATTACTTAGCAGACTGGTGACCGAGTTCCTGAATTTCGCGCGCCCTCAAGATCTCAACCTGATGAGCATAGACTTGCGCGCGGTCATCGACGCTTGCATCCGCGAAGTCGAATCACTGCTCTCTGAAAATTCAATCGAACTTAAGATCGAAGGCGAGTATCCAGTACTGCCTGGAGACGAAACGCTGCTCAGGCGAGCGATCGGCAATCTCCTTCGCAACGCAATCGAAGCAATCGATTCCAATACGCTCACCAGGCTCGTCATGATCACAGGCTCGGTGGATGGCTCTATCGATCGCGGCTACGCGCACATTAGGATCAGCGACACCGGAAGCGGCATCCCTCCAGAAGACCTCAATCGAATTTTCATTCCGTTCTTCACGACCAAGTCGCGCGGCTACGGCATTGGGCTCGCGCTGGTTCAAAAAATTGTAGTCGCGCACGGCGGAGACGTGACGGTCGAGAAAAGCGATTCCTCGGGAACAGTCTTTCATTGCCGGCTGCCGCTTATTTCAACTGTGGAAGGCAAGTAGATTCACGTGAAGTAAAGTTACAGCGCACAGACTTCTTCGATATTCTTTGTACAGTCGTTGCGCTAAACCTTCAATCTAAAAGAAAGCTCCCGCCCGCCGACTTTGGAAGCTCAATTGCAATCGAAGGTTATCGTTTTGAGATCTTTCATTATCTATTGAGTTAGTCTGTCGCGAAGCTGCTATTTGACGGTTGCTTCCGTCATCGCGGACGAGTCGCTCTTGCGTCTCGTCCGCTCTTTTTTTCTTGTTATCACCCTTAGCTCCGAGAAGCGGCGCACGGCTGGGCTGGCGCTCGGGCGTGGCGATTTAGCAACAACGTCGAATCAAAGAAGCAAGCTAAGCAAGTTAACGAACCTGCGACCGGCGCTGCATTGTATCGGGGAGTTATGCGTTTCGTCGCTTCGCACACGTCGCCGAGAAAATCATTTCCTGCCCATTGAGGCTTTAGCTCTATTCAAGAGTGCTGCTATCGCTGCCATCGCGCCCGACTCGTGTGGTCGGGAAACCATAATGGCATTAATATCTTGAGGGTCCAATTCTCGGTCATAAAAATTAAGCTTTGCAGTCTTTTTCGGATTGTTCGAGTCCACGAAAATGAGCTGAAGGTAGGTGTGTTTCGTTCTATACGGGCCGCCGATGCTCACTTCAGCCGTGCCCAACGCTTGCAGGTTAACCGTAAACGGCTTGTACGTACAGGATTTCATGTTCACCACCATACCCATACCCCGATAATCTGGAATTTGAGGATCGAACGAGATGGTTTGAGCGGTGACAGTGATCCTTACGGGATGCATCATAGTGGCCGCATCAGAGTGATGATGCCTTAACGGAATCTCCAAACTCCCGCCAGCGTTAATAGCTTGGATAGCGGATTCCGCGAAAGAATCGAAGTCATCCTTCATGAAGTAACTTTCAGCAAGAACAGTCAGCGCTTTGGAGTCTTTTGGATTCGCGGAAAGCAGCGTTTTGGCAAGGCTGATGGCTCGATCGTATTGCTTGGTCGAATAGGCTTGGCGAGGGTCGGATGTCATGCGGTCGCCAGCCCCCAAACCCGATCCCGCGACAGGCGGTTTATCGACCGGGTCACTCTCCGCTACCACCTGCGCTCCCTTGATTTTCAGTCCTTCAAGCCGCCAACCTTGCTCGGTCTTTCGAAACGTGGAGTCACCGGTCAGGCGGATTCTTGTTCCTTTGTTGAAATGTTTCGGGCTCATTCCGATAGAATCTAGAGGACCGGGTTCCCGAGCCATAACATGAAAACTCTCAAAATAGCCAACGAAACCATTACCGGCCTTCCAGATGTCTTGCTCGACTGAGATATCCGCCTGCCACTCTAGGTTATAGGCCCCAGTGAGGCGCTCTTCGTAGCCATTCGTCTTGCGAAAACTTGCAAGCGAAAAAGCCCCCGCAGATTCCGACGTCACCCGTTGACGAAGGTAGGCGTTGACTATTGGTTCTCTCTCGTCGCTCGGCATCTTGTCGCCGCCCGCAGAGACAGGCTTAACCGACGCACTTACTTCTTGCATGACTAGAATAACGGTGTCCGCCACGCCTGCTTTCTTGAGCGCAATTAGTCCTGTTGGGGTGAGGTCAAAGTCCTTTGCTGGCGCTTGACGAATCGACGCAATGATTATTTGCTCAGAGAGTCCGGCAGTGACCATTTGAATGACATCTGCGTTTGTCATCCTCGACGCAGCCGATGACGCAGGTTTAGATTGTGACGCCTGGGCTGTCTGGTGCGCCCATGCAATCTCGGTCGGGAGTGAAAGCCAGAATATGGTTAGAGCAACCATTCCTATCCGAAGGCCTCTTTGACTGAACGTGTCAGTGACTCGGGAAATGTCTCGAACTCTGCGGCACAGGGAAGCGTCCACCAGCATTAATGGTTTTCGTCTCGACATATCTTCTCCTTTACTAAACTTCAGCATTTGGTTCAGGTCTGAAGCCCGGTGCGATCAGTTTTGCCTTGACCATTACGAGCTCCTGCCCGGCAGGCTGACTCGATCAAACGTGAGATTGTAGAGCGTGTAGGACTTCTTCGTTCCTGACGTCACGGTGCCGACGACGATCTCCGTCGCCATCTGGAAGACTTTCGGCGGCGCGCCAGAGGTTGTCTGGTTCGCATCCTGAGCGAACGTCATGGTGGCCGTTAGGATCTGTCCCGGTGACATCTCGGTGGTTGATCCAAAGATGAAACGGTTTTGGTAGCCTTGGTTGTTAGTAGCAAACTCTGAGTTAAGGTCATCACGTTTGGAAAGGACAGTCACAATCTCGGCAGGATTGTATAGAGGGGCGTCCACGTAATAACCTTGTTTTCCCACGCCAACGATGCTCATCCCTGCCACATCTGAGTTTTGGAGACGCCACAGGCCACCATTCTCGTCAATCAACGTTGATCGCAGATAACTACCTATTCGGTCGTGGCCACTATCGGGAGCGACCGCGTTCATCGCGATGACGATCGGTATTTGCGTTTCGAGGTTTGTGAATTCGAAGGAGCACCTGATACCGTTCAAGCTTCGGCCATACTGATCTTTGTGGTTCACCCGCATTGCCGACTTGAGAACAACCCGTACAGAGCCGATGTCTTTTGTCGCTACAGCATTGGGATCCGGAGAACTCGCGCCACTGCCAACGCCCGGTCCGGTTGCAGAAGGCGGCGGGTTGGATGCTGTAGGATTAGCTCGTATTTTAGCTAGAGTCGCAAATCGCCCATTTGGATATAGCTGCAAGTAAGCCTTAAAGTCCTCCGGGTTGCTGCTGTTCTTAATCGTATCCCAAAAACTTAGCTCAATGGCTGTTGACTCAACTGGGTCTGACGTCTTGGCCGTAGTCCCTGCGGCCGTTGGAGTTTTCACCACAACCGAAATAACCAGATCATCCGCCTTGTAGCCTTCAACTAACGCGAATGGTCTCTGATTCTTGTCTCCACCAAGATCAAGCTGTACGCGCTTGGGTACGGCGTCTTGCAGATACTTCACAAGCCCAGCGAGAGTGACTTCCCCCTGCTCGTTTGCCGCTCCACCTTTGAGTCCTTCAACTAAGGCCCAGGTGAAGTATCCTTGTTTCTTCTCCTTAAACTCATAGGCGACATGACCAATCTCGGTTGCATACAATGTCGCAAATGCATTGATCTCTCGGTTCCTTACGTCAAAATTAAATCCGCGAGTATACGCTTCGGTAAGAGGCTTACTGGCATCACCACGGCCTTCTGAGGGATTGTTGCGGCAGGCGTCAATAATCATTACTACCTGGCCTATGCCGGTTTGATGTATCCAATTTCTAATCACATCAGCATTGATAGCCGTCTCTTCCAATAGTGCCAAGTCTCCGTTCACCTGCGCGTCTGCAGGCAACAGATAAGCTCGCCTATCCCGTTCCATTCCGTGGCCGGAAAAAGAAACCAACAACAATCCATCCTTCGGGACAATGGTTTGTAGATTCGACAATCGGCGCAAGATGTTGCCTCTGGTCGGGCGACGCTCAGGTGGCTGATCTGAGGTAAAAAGAATTACCTGGTCAGCAGGGAATCCGCCATTTTCAACGAGAGCGTTGGCAAGAGACTTAGCATCGTTGGACGCCCCATCAAGCTTACTGATTTGTGTGTCTTGATATTCATCTACGCCTATGACCATAGCAAACCGCTTCGCCTTGCGCGGCCAGGCGTTCACTGCACCTTCTGAAATTGCTAACCCGCGCTGATCATTTGTTTGTGCTTCAGTAATCGATATTGTTCGGTTCAGGAATGGCAATAACAAAAGCAGAATAGCGTACAGGGCGAAATGTGAGGAGATTGACTTCATGAGTTTGGTTCCTTTGGTTCCCGAATTTTTATCGCTATGGGAGGACTGCATTGCTCGCTACTATCTGAGTGTATGCCCGCAAAGCCTGCAATGTTCATGGCCGTACGCGCAGTCCTTGCAGGTGAAATGACCTTTCGAGCAGGTCTTGCCACCAGAAAGAGGTTTGTCTTTCCCGCACGTATCACAAGTTCGTCCTGACATGGTATCTCCTTCGGGTTTCAGTGTAACGAGTCTCTAACAAGAACGTTCGCCTGAAACCCTGAGCCTGAAACAATGAGTAGGTTTGTTCGCTTTGGCGCTTGTGGTGACTCGCACAAAGCGCAACAAGATCCGTGTGCGGGGCTACTCTATACCGGGGTCAGATCAATAAGCAAGTCGAATGCGTTCTGGATTCCATACGGCCCGAAGGAAGTCTCCAAACGCAAACCCAAGCTAAAGCCCGACCTCCATGCGTTCTCAACAACTAACACTCCGATGGCGATCGGAACAATCATCAGGTGGTAAGTGAGCAATTTTGATCGGAGAGATTAAAGAGGACGCGACGTGGGATGTGGGACTTCAATCCAGTAGGGCTCGATCCACGAAGCGTAAATCGTAAGAGACGCTACTAGACCCATTGCTGAAGCCGCCTCTACGTTCGGCGATTTCCCTTTCGATTTCCTCTTGCGTCAGCAGTGAGAGGCCGTCGGCGATAATTCTCCTGCGAATAGCCAGGAGCTTTTTACCCAAAGGCGTCTTATGTGTAAACGATTCGGGATCGAGTGTTGTCTCGCTTGCGTTCTTCTCGGTAATTGTCTTCATGGCATCACTATCTCATCCAAATCGTATTGAACTTACCACAGTCGATTGAGAGCGGCGAGTTTGGCAAACAAGACTCTGTTGAGGTTTCTACTCCGAGGAAGGAGTTCGTAGTACCGCCTTTAGGCGGAAGTTTGTAAATGGTCACGGCCTGGTCATTGTGTTACCAACTTCCGCCTAAAGGCGGTACTACGAACTCTTCATCACGGCTACACCTCGACCACAACCGGAATAATCATTGGGCGGCGACCGGTTGCCTTTTGAATGTAGCGCTTCAGAGCCAAACGAATCTTCTCTTTGATCACGCCGTAGTCCGTGCGCTCTTCCAGAGAGGCGGCCGTAACGGTTTCCTCGACCAGATTCTTCAGTTCAGTAAGCGTCTCGCTCGAGTCTTCTTCGTGAATGAATCCTCTTGTCACTACTTCCGGTTCCGACTCCAACTCGCCTGAGGTCGGATTGATCGTCACAATCGCCAGAACAATTCCATCATACGAGAGATGCTTGCGGTCTCGTACGACCATGTCTTCGACCTTTTCGTAGCTCGCATCTATGAATGTCCGGCCCACGTATTCGGTCGCCGTTATTTCAGCGCTGTCTTCGCCAAGCTCCAGCACGTCGCCGTTTTCAATGATGATGATGTCGTCACGGTCGAATATTCCCAACTCGGCAGCCCAGTCGCGATGCCGGTAAAGCTGGCGATGCTCGCCGTGAATCGGAACCAGGAACCGCGGCCGAATAGCCTCGATCAGTATTTTCAAATCTTCCTGACTGCCGTGGCCTGAGACATGAACTCGCGCGATGCTGCTGTCGATCACGCGAGCGCCGCGCTTGTAGCAGTGCGAGATCAGCCTCGAGATCGCAGGCTCATTGCCCGGAATCTGCCGGGCCGATAACACGACGGTGTCGCCTTCCGCGACAAAAAGGTTTTTATGCTGATCCGTCGCGAGCCTGGTCATCGCTGACATCGGATCGCCCTGACATCCTGCTACCAGCAACAGCAACTGATCGCCATCCATTTGGCGAGCCTCAGCCGGGCTCACGAATATTCCATCGGGCACTCGCAACTGACGAAGGCTGTCGGCCGTCTCAACGTTGCGCAGCATGCTTCTGCCGAGCAATCCGACGCGGCGATCGTACTCGCGAGCGAGATCGAGCACGATTTGAATACGGTGAACCGATGTCGTGAAACAACTCAGAACGATCCTGCCTTCGGCTTCTTCAAATACCCGCTCGAGCGCCGGGATCACCGCGCGTTCAGATTGAGTCCGTCCGGGCCGCTCGGCATTTGTCGAATCCGCCAGGAGCGCAAGCACTCCACGGTCGCCGTATTCGTTGAGCCGTTCAAGATCAGTAGGAGGACCAACCACCGGTGAATCGTCGATCTTGAAATCGCCCGAATGAATCACGACCCCGACCGGCGTGCTCACCGCCACCGCAGTGCAGGAGGTCAGACTATGCGAGACGTGAATCCATTCCACCTCGAAGTTGGCGCCGAGCTGAACTCGCTCACGAGGTTCGATGGCATGAACTTCAGCCTTCAGTCCGTGTTCATCGAACTTGTTCTCGAGAAGCGCGAGCGTGAAATGGGTTCCGTAGACCGGCACGTCCACTTCTTTCAAGAGAAATGGAACGGCGCCGATGTGATCTTCGTGTCCGTGCGTCAGGACCACAGCGATAATCTCGTCGCGGTATTGATCGATGAACGAAAAGTCAGGGATCATTATGTCGATGCCCGGAGCATCTTCTTCCGGGAATCCCATCCCCGCATCGACGATAATGGTTTCGCCTCCACAGCGCATCGCCATCATGTTCATCCCGAACACTCCGACGCCGCCGAGTGGAATTATTTCCAAACGATTATCCGTCATAGTTTTTCCAATACGTTATCATAGCAACCGGTCCGCATTACCAGAATCGACCAATAGCACTTTATCGATAAAGACCGTTATAGAGCGATGCGAACTCCTCAAGCGATAGAGTCTCCGCGCGGCGTTGCGATGCCACAGAAGCGGCCCCCAGAGCCGATTCCACGTCTCCTGTGAACCCGGCCGAGCCGGCAGCCGCTTTCAAATTATTGAGAATCGTTTTTCGGCGCTGAGCGAAACACATTTGAACGAACCTGAAGAATCTGCGCTCATTGGCGACTTCAACCGGAGGCTCTGAACGCAACTTCAACTTGATCACAGCCGATTGAACCTTCGGCGCGGGCGTGAACGCGGAAGGCGGGACTTCGAAAAGCCTGGTCGTAATTGAATGATACTGAACCAGCACCGAGAGATAGCCGTACTCGCGTCCGCCGGGTCCGCTTGTGATGCGATCCGCGACTTCCTTTTGAAGCATCAACGTCATATCGAACAAACGGTCGCCAATAGAAAGAAGCCGCTCGATTATCGGAGTCGAAATGTAATATGGGAGATTTGCTACAACTCGCACTCTATTCAAATTTGAATCGTGGCGCGACAAAGCGAGTGACTTCGATCGTGCGTCGTCGATAAGCTTCTTCCAATCCAGGCTCAGCGCGTCGGCCTTCACGATCGACAAGTTGTCGGCTCTTATTTCACGCTCGAGCAATTCGGTCAGGCGCGAGTCAATTTCTACGGCGACAACAAAGGGGGCTCTGTCGACGAGCATTCGGGTCAGCGCGCCGGTGCCCGGACCTATCTCGATAATCACGTCCCCGTGAGATGGTGAAACAGCATCGACGATACGATGCGCGACGTTTGCATCGCTGAGGAAATTCTGTCCGAGGGTCTTCTTTGGTCTGATCAAATTATGCTAGGCAACGCCGCGAAAGCTGGGATAACCAGTGAACTCGGTGTAGTCACCAGCGTCTACGACCGTCATCTCCTCGAGATCGAACTCCAAATCCCCAATTGCAAGCCGGCTCGTCGACAGCCCACTGCCTCTCGCCCCGGGCACGGCTAGCGTCAGCTTGTCGAATTGCTCAAAGTTCTTCGCGTCGCCCGGATCAAAAATTTCGGGCAACAGAATAGCGCTGGTGATGCCGCTTCGAGCGAGTGACGCTAGCGTTGAATCGAGTTCGAATCGTCTGGCATGCGAATCCTTCGAGTCTGATTGCAGTTCGGCCGCGTCTCGAAGAATCTCCGAGCCAGGTGTTGGAAGCTTGATAAGAGTTGGATCGTCGTCGCTTTGTGTTGACGATTCGTATTCTTCAAGGTCGCGCGGCGGCCCAACGATCGCGAGCGGGCGATGACGCTTTTGACTCAGGCGGCTCTTTATCAACAAGCTGTTCAGCTCGCTCCGCGAACCCAAAATAACCGCATCGTATTCGGTTGCGGAGTCGATGAACTTTTGCGAGGGCTGCCAGTGGGTTTTCGTTTCCGATTCGATTGGGGGGTATTCAATTACTCCGTGGAGAAATGGAGCGTTGCGAATAACAAACTTGAAATAGGTTTCATTAAGCCTGAGCGCCTCAGCTTCGTAGAGGCCAACCGCTACGTCGATGTTTGCCGCGCGAAGTTGCTCTATTCCACGGCCGTTGATTTGGGCAAACGGATCTGTAGTCGCGATCACTGCGCGAGCGATGCCGGCTTTGATCAACGAATCGGTGCACGGCGGAGTCCTGCCGTGATGACAGCAAGGCTCGAGGTTGCAGTAGAGAGTCGCGCCGCGCGCGCCGTCGGCGGCCATCTCTATCGCGTGAATCTCGCCATGCTTGAGCAGATCGTACCGATGATAGCCTTCGCCTACGATCCTGCCGTCCTTGACCAGCACTGCTCCAACAAGCGGGTTGGGACTGACAAGCCCCGCGCCTTTGCGGGCCAGCTCGAAGGCGCGCTTCATGAAAAGATTGTCTGACTCTACCATCGTTCTCGTTGCGGCCGTTTCGGGTGGCGTGCGAATCGAAGCTACACTTTGTATCTTACTTTGCCTGGAACCTCATAGCCTTCAAGAAAAACATTTTGCAGTTTCATCGAGGTCGAAGCGGTGAACTCGAGCCCGTGATTCTCTCCCCGCGCGAGTTTCGGAAAACCCGCCGCCGCGATCATTGCTGCGTTGTCGGTAGTCAGAATCGCACTCGGATAATAGACCGGCGCTCCAAAGTCTTCCCCATCGATCGCGGCTCTGAGCGCGCTGTTGCAAGCGACTCCGCCCGCGAGAATGACGGTTCGAGGATGATGTCTGCGCACGGCTACGCGTAATCGCGAAAGCAGTGACCGAATGACCTTGTCTTGAAAGCTCGCAACCAAATCGGCCATTCTTTGATCGGGCCGCTCTCCCTGATTGAGCGGCTCTATCTTCTGTTCTCGAACGTAACGAAGCACTGCAGTCTTTAGGCCGCTGAAGCTGAAATCAAGATTCGGCGAATCCATTCTTGGGATGGTGAAAACGAGCTCTGCCGATTTCGGGTTGCCTGACTTCGCGAGACGATCGATTACCGGCCCGCCTGGATAACCCAGACCCAACAGCTTTGCGACTTTATCATAAGCCTCGCCAGCCGCATCGTCGCGAGTCCGGCCCAGCACGGCGTAGCGGCCTTCTTCGGGTATCAAGAATAATGTCGTGTGTCCGCCCGACACTACCAGTGCAAGCGCGGGATATTCGATCGCAGGATTGTCGAAGACAACAGAGTAAACGTGACCCTCGATGTGATTGACTCCGACGATTGGCTTGCACCAAACCATCGCAAGCGATTTCGCGAAGCTGATCCCAACAAGCAACGAGCCAATCAGCCCCGGCCCCTGGGTCACCGCGATACCGTCGATTTCATTTGCTGAAACCCCCGCTGTCGAGAGCGCTTCGTCAACGACGCTCGTGATCCGGTCCAGATGTTCCCGCGATGCCAGCTCGGGCACAACACCGCCGAAAGGCGCATGCGTTTCAATTTGAGATGCGATGATGTTCGATTTAATCACGCGGCCGTCGTCGATCACCGCGGCCGCTGTTTCATCGCAGGAACTCTCTATTCCAAGCACGAGCATAGCAAGCAATTCTACACGACGTTCTGAAAGCAACGGAACGTGATGAGTGAAGAGTGAAAACGTGAAGGGTGAAAACGTGATGCGTGAAGCGTGATAGTGAAACGTGAAACGTGATGCGTGATACGTGGAAACGTGCTACCGAAGCTGGGCTTGTCGTTGCGCAAGGCAAGAAAGAGAACAGGTCTGAAAATCTCTATGTTCTGATAGTATCCGTTTCACGCATCACGTTTCATTATCACGCTTCACGCATCACGTTTCATTATCACGCCTCACGGTTCACTTATCACGCTTCACGCATCACGGTTCACTCATCACGGTTCACTCATCACGCTTCACGTATCGTCCATCCCGTAGTAGCATAACGCGGTTCATCGCCGGAGAACTCAGGAGAACTCAAATGAAAGCCGCAGTCATCCGAGAGCACAAACAGCCGCTCACAATTGAAGTCGCCGAAATTCCGGCGACAGCTCGCGATGAAGTCTTGATTAAAGTCGAAGCGTGCGGAGTGTGCCATTCCGATTTGCATATTGCCGAGGGTGATTGGTCTCACCTTCAGCGAATCATCAAGCGGCCATTGATTCCCGGACACGAAGTCGTGGGCCGCATCGTTGAGAAGGGTGATGCGGTTAATAACCTCAACATTGGTGATCGTGTCGGATTGGCATGGACTCACTGGACCTGCGGCGAATGTGAGCTTTGCAAAGAAGGCCGCGAGAATCTTTGTCCGAACCAGATGATCACCGGAGCGACGGTTGACGGCGGCTACGCTGAGTTTGTCAAAGGGAAAGCCTCGCACTCATTGAAAGTGCCCGAAGCTCTCACCTCCGAAGAGGCTGCTCCGCTCTTTTGCGCGGGCGTCACGGTTTATCACGCGATAAAGAGCTCGGGTCTAAAGCCCGGTCAACGAGTCGCAATTTTCGGAGTCGGCGGGCTCGGACACCTCGCGGTTCAAATCGCGAAATGCTTCGGCGCTCGAGTAATCGCGATCGACATTTCAGACGACAAGCTCGAGTTTGCCGGACGGCTCGGCGCGGATGTGACTCTGAATGCGGCGGATGATGCGGTGAAAAAGATTCGCAGGATGGGCGGCGCTCATGTAGTGGTGGTTACATCTGCAGCAAAGGCGGCTTATGATTCGGCCTTCTTTTCAGTGCGATCCGGCGGCACCTTGATGGTCGTTGGAATGCCCGCTGAAGACTTGTCATTTCCGGCGATCATGATGCGCGAGATGAGGATTATGTCTGCGGCAACCGGCACGCGAGAAGACTTGCGCGAGGTGTTGGAGCTGGCGGCAGCCGGGCGAGTCAGATGTCAGGTGGAAACACGCTCGCTCGAAGAGATAAACCAAGTTTTCGATGATATGCGCCGCGCACAAATCACAGGACGGGTAGTGTTGACGATGTAGCCGACCAGTGGATTTTATGAGCGTCAACTACCAATAGTGAAGACATTAGTACGCTAGAAGGCATGAGTATTAGTGCTCCAAATTCGCCCGAACACCAGAGTTCGGTGATTCCGATTAGCTTGTGCTTTGATGTCGAGCCAGACGAGCGTTGTGTCAATCCCAACAAACGCACGCCGTGGAGCGGATTCGAAGATCTCTACGGACAATTCAGACTAAGGCGAAAGGTGCTGGAGCAAGCGGTAGGATCACCGGCGCGCTTTTGCTGGACGCTTCGTTTGGATCCGCAGATCGAACTTGCCTATGGGTCCGCAGACTGGGTCGTAAAAAAGTATCGCTCGATTCTCGACCAACTCATTGCGGAAGGCGATGAGATCGGCATTCATACACACGCGTGGCGTTGGGATACTTACTCGCAGAAATGGATTGGCGAGCATCAGAACGACGCCTGGCTCGAGCACTGTGTTCGCTTATCTTGTGGAACCTACGAAAAATGCTTTGGGCAAGCGGCACGCGTTTTCAGGTTTGGAGATCGCTTTATGAGCGACAAAGTGATGCGCATTCTCGAAGAGCTTGGGATAGTGTGCGACCTAACACCTGAGCCTGGACATATCGCTGTACGCAGACTTGCCGCAGAAGAGCTGACTACGGGCTGGATTCCGGATTACCGTAGAGTTCCCCGGTCACCTTACCAGCCCTCGCGCTTCAACTTTTGCAAGCCCGCTCGCTTCATTCCGCGGAAGATTTGGATTCTGCCTCTGAGCACTGGTCACGTTAAAGATGGGAACGATGGTGCAGAGAATCTAACAATGGTAATGGGATTTCCATTTGAAGCCGTGCGCCAACTGCTCGAGCAAAATCTCATGAGCGACGGCCGGCCTTACATCGTTGCAGTTGCTCGCACGGACGTCACCCTTGATTCTTTCACTCGCAGCCAATTCGATTTATTTCTCGATCACCTGGCCAATCATCCTCTTCGTCAACGGTTTCGGTTCACGACGCCGCTCGAGACCTTGCGCCTGCTGAACAAGCAATTCAAGGGTTAGGCTGCAAATTGGCGAAGATCACTCGACCAACGCGATCTTGTTCATCACGTCTCCCGCGCGCAGTTGCTTCACCGCAGCCATACCGTCGACAACTCTACCAAACACCGCATAATTCATATCCAGGAAAGCCGCCGGTCCGAGAGTGATGTAGAACTGACACGAAGCGCTGTTCGGATCCTGCGATCGTGCCATCGCTACGCCGCCCGCTTCACCGTGTTTGAGCTCGGGGCTTACTTCGAGCTTGATTCTTCGCTCGCGTTTGGTTTGAGGATCAATGAAGCCTCCGCTGCCGTTTCCTAGCGGATCGCCGCCTTGAATCACGAAGCCCGGCTCGTAGCGATGAAACTTCAAACCATCATAGAAACCGCGCTCTACCAGATCGATAAAATTGCCCGCGGTGATCGGGGCCTTGTCTTCGAACAGCTTGATCGTGATTGAACCCTTATTTGTGTCGATGATTGCTTTTCGATTTGCCATTTCTCTCCTCTTCTCTCTTGTTGAAGGCCAAAACTCTAGCACTCGCGCGCGATCTTTCACAAGAATGTTGAATCGATTGCTCTGACTGCTCTTGCTGCTTATACTCGTGAGCTTCACACTGTCGAAAGAGGTAATCAATGAACGTCACTCATCTTTATTGTTCATCGTGCGGCAGGAAATACGAAGCTCGAAAACTGATCAATCTTTGCGAGTGCGGAAAACCCCTGATGGTCGCTTACGATCTCGAGCGCGCCGCTGCAACGTTGACTCGCGAAACGCTTGCGGGCCGGGAGCCGACACTTTGGCGCTACCGCGAAGTGCTTCCCGTCGACAATGAAGAGAACGTTTTGTCGCTCGGCGAAGGAATGACACCGCTGATCAAAGCCGCACGATTGGGTAGCGAGCTTGGGATGAACAATTTGTTCATCAAGGACGAATCTCTCAATCCGACGGGTTCATTCAAAGCGCGTGGAATGGCGGTGGCGATTTCGATGGCGAAGGAGCTCGACGTCAAGAAGCTTGCTGTGCCTTCGGCTGGGAATGCGGCGGGAGCGCTCGCGGCTTACGCGGCGAAAGCCGGAATTCCGTCATTCATCTTTATGCCGAAAGACACGCCCGCGGCTAACATCGTCGAGTGCCGGCAGACTGGCGCACACGTGACGCTCATCGACGGGCTGATCACTGACTGCGGAAAGATTGTCGCTGAACGCAAACGGGCAGAAGGATGGTTCGATGTATCGACGCTCAAAGAACCCTATCGAGTAGAAGGCAAGAAGACGATGGGCTACGAACTCGCCGAACAAATGAATTGGACATTACCCGATGTGATTCTCTATCCGACCGGCGGTGGAACAGGTCTCATCGGAATGTGGAAGGCTTTTGAGGAGATGGAGCGAATGGGTTGGATTGGAAGCCAACGACCGCGAATGATAACTGTGCAGGCCGAAGGTTGCGCGCCTATCGTGAAAGCCTTTGCTGCCGGCTCAAGTTCCGGGGCCGACGTTCCGGATGCTCACACTATAGCTTCGGGGCTTCGTGTTCCGAAGGCCGTTGGCGATTTCATTATGTTGAATATCCTGCGCAACAGTGGAGGCGCCGCAGTTTCGGTGACCGATGAAGAACTGCTTGCCGCGGTGAAAGAAATCGGTTCCGCAGAAGGCATCTTCGCTGCTCCCGAGGGAGCGGCTTGTTTGCCGGCGCTTAAGAAGCTGCTCGCTCGAGACGAGGTGAGTCGTGACGAAAGAATCGTACTGTTCAACACGGGAGCGGGCGTCAAATACCTCGATGCTTTCACCGAATGAGTAGCGCTATTTTTCTTCCGGAAACTTGAAGCCGATGTAAGTCCCAGAGCTGATGCCCATCAAGCCGAGCAGTGTCGCGCTGAACTCCGGCATCGTCAATTCATTGTAAACCGACGAGATGAAAATCACTCCGAGCACCAAAGTCCACGCGAAAATTTGAAAGCGGTGAAAGCTATACCCGCTTGCATCGCCGAGAACGTCTCGCAAAAAGCCCGAGCTTATGTCGTCAGACGCTGACGGAGTCAGCTCTTGAATTTGCTGGTTCACTTGCGCGAGCCGTGTTCGCGAATCCTGGGTCTGCTTGTTTAAACTGTCGCGATTGCTCACGTCCTCGGGCGCCAATGTCGCTTTCGCGTTGACGGCGGAGATCTGCGATTGAAGTTCCGGAATGCTCTGCTCGAGTGATTGCTTCTCGGCGGTGAGATCCTGAAGCTGACCTGACTTCAAGCTGTCCTTGCCGGAATCGATCATTGCCTCGCTCAAGGCGGTGCCCGCGCTGATTCCAATCAGTCCAAGCAGCGAAGCCGTGATCGTGTCGAGCGCATTCGTGATCAGCCAGATCGCAACGTAAGACGCATACACAAGAAAAAACCAGAATGCCATTTGAGTGCGGCCCAGGTTGTACGGTCTCAGTTTTCCTCCAGCCGGTTTAGGGCCTGGCTCGCGAATGAGGTTCGTAGTTCGCGCCAGCCATAGGAGCAGGATTAGAGTTGCCAGCACCAGCACCAGCGCGATGATTCCGTATACGGGTGAAATGACGGTGAGTGGAACTTCGTTGTCCTTTGCGTGAAAAACCGAATCGAACGGCGACTGTCCCTCGAGCCCAACGCTAAAGGTCACCGGGTGCCGAAGACCCGTGGGCGCGCCCAGTAAATCAGTCCACACCTTCTTATTCTCAGAAGTAATCCGGAGATGATAGTGCAAGCGGTTCTCCGAAGTGTGAATCTCTTCCGGATAGTTCCCAAGAAGCGCAAGCCCGTTTAGAAACGGAACAAGTTTCGCGGGATTATTTGTCGGCGTAGCGGCCCACTTATCCAAATCTTTGACGTCGACCCTGATGAGATCATCCGCCTCGAGATTTCCATCGAGGGCGATAACCTTGGGCTGAACGATCGCGACGGTTTGTGGGTTGGTCGTCTGCGCGGTGGTTTGAGGGTTTGTCGCCGGAGTGGCGCTTTGAGGATTATTAGTCTGCGCCGGCGCCTGCTGACTGGTCGCTTGAGCCGGAACACTCTGAGTAGTTGTTGCTACAAAAACCAGGGAGAAAAGTGCGAGGCCCGCCAACTTGATTGCATTCATCTGAGGGCGCTCCTTTGTTGTGTTTTATACAGAAGCTTGGCGGGATTATAAGGGATTCGGCGAAAGATGCACGCCTTTTTTTCGCAACAACAATTATCGCCCGGTTATCAGGCGATTGACGGCCGAGCTAACCGTGGTTTGGATCTCTTCAAGGTGTTGCGGATTGTCGGCTTCAAACCTCATCACGATCACCGGCTGCGTGTTCGAGGCTCGCAGTAAACCCCATCCGTGCTCGAACAGTATTCGCGCGCCGTCGATGTCGATCACTTCGTTTGTCTTCTTGAAGTCGCCGGTTAGTGCTCGAACTACTTCGAACTTTTTGTCATCCGGGCACTCGACTCGAATTTCGGGAGTGTTGAACGTCTTCGGCACATCGGCCAGCAAGCTCGAGACGGGACCGTCGGTGTTGCTGAGTATCTCGAGCAGGCGAGCTCCGGCGTAGATTCCATCATCGTAGCCGAAGTATCGATCGGCGAAGAACAGGTGACCGCTCATCTCGCCCGCCATCGCCGCATGACTCTCCTTCATCTTCGATTTGATGAGCGAGTGGCCCACCTTCCACATTATCGCGTTGCCGCCGTGACGACGAATGTCATCGAACAAAGTCTGAGAGCATTTCACTTCGCCGATGAACGTGGCGCCCGGTCGCTCCTTCAAAATCTCTCGAGAGAAAATCAACATCAACTGATCGCCCCAGATGATTTCACCCTTTTCATCAATGACTCCGATGCGATCGGCGTCTCCGTCAAAGGCGATCGCAAGGTCGGCGTTGTGTTCGCGCACGGCGTTGATCGCAAATTCCATGTTTTCGACAACAGTGGGATCAGGATGATGATTGGGAAAGCGGCTGTCGGGCTCGCAAAAGAGCTCGATCACTTCGCAGCCGAGCTCCTTGTACAACGGCGCGCCGATGAAACCGCCCATTCCGTTGCCGGCGTCAACGACGACCTTCAGCTTCCGCGAACCCATTCGGATATTCGATCGAATGTAGCCGCTGTAAGCATGAGCTACGTCGCGTTCTTCTTTGATTCCCTTTCCGCTTGCGAAGTTTCGAGACAGCGCGATTCGTTTGATCTCCGAGATATGCTCGCCGAAGATCGTGCTCTTTCCGAGACACACCTTGAAGCCGTTGTTGTCGGCCGGATTGTGACTGCCGGTTATCATTACTCCGCAGTCGACTGGCTCGGTAAAAAGTGTGAAGTAAAGAGCGGGAGTCGGCACCATTCCAACATCCAGCACGTCGCAGCCTGTTTCGGTCAGGCCTTTTATCATCAAGTCGCGAAAGATCGGCGAGCTTTCTCGCGCATCACGGCCGAGACTTGCGTGGCTCGCCTCGTTCGCTCTGAAGAACGTTCCAATCGCGCGGGCGAGATCATAAACAGTTTCCTCGGTCAGGTCTTTGCCAACAACGCCCCGAATGTCGTATTCGCGAAATATGTGCTCGTTCATTCGTTCTCCCGTTTCGCGTCCTTCAACGATTTTTGCGCAATAACATCGAAAGGGCAAAGCGCGGAACGCAACTGCAAGTGCTTGCTGTTCGATAATGGATAAGCGGTTCCCACTATCGAAGAGGAAGCTGAGTCGGTTAGATTCGCAATTGAAGACTTAGCTGTGGCACAGCACTTGGCTAGCTGAAGAAGCGGACGCCTTTGGTATCGTTTGGTACTATCGTCGATTCGTGTATCATCTGCCAATCGCGCCCTGCGGTGTTGAAGGGTATTCTACGATAGAGGAGTTCAAGCAATGATTGCAATTCGCAACGTCGAGAAGTTTTTTGAGTCAGGTGTCGGAAAAACATTTGTGCTCCGGCGCGTGAATATCGACATAAAGCCTGGAGAGTTCGTGTCGATTATGGGTCCTTCGGGCGCGGGCAAATCCACGCTTCTGCACATTCTGGGAATGCACGACAGCGCCTGGACTGGCGAATACTATTTTTTGGACCAACCGGTTCATAAGATCGGCAAGAAGGAACGCGCCGAATTGAGAAACAAAAATATCGGCTTTGTTTTCCAGAGCTATCACTTGCTCGACAACATGACCGTCTACGAGAACATCGAGGTTCCATTGTCATATCGAGACGTAAAGAAAGCGGAACGCGAGAGCATTGTGTGCGATGTGCTGGATCGCTTTCAGATTGTCGGTAAACGGAACCTTTATCCGACTCAGCTATCAGGAGGACAGCAGCAACTGGTTGGCGTAGCGCGAGCGGTCGTTGCAAGCCCGAAGGTTATTCTCGCCGATGAGCCGACAGGCAATCTGCACTCCGATCAGGGCAAAGAGATTATGGAGTTGTTCAAGCGACTCAACGAAGCGGGAACGACGATAATTCAGGTCACGCATTCGGAAGTGAACGCCTCTTACGGGCATAGAATCATCAAGCTAAGAGATGGTTGGGTTGTGAACGACTAAAGAGGGGAAAAGGTAAAAAGTAAAAAGGCAAAGTTAAGATGAGAATCCATCTGTGGCGGCATTCTGCTTTTGCCTTTTGCCCTTTTACTTTTGCCTTTATCCTTGTCCGCTTGTGAACACGAGGTTCCCAGAATTGAAAAGCAAAGTGGCTTACCGTGCAGTTCGAATTTGTGCTAAGATGAGACACGCAATCAGTTAAGCATAAGAGCCTTGATGGCACGAAGCTTCCATTGAGGTTGCTGGAGGAAGTATGGACATACCGCGCAAATCCGGAGCAAAGAAACGTAAGATCAAGAGAATTGTATATGCGCTAATCCTGGTTCTTATCGTCGGCGCGATAACGCTCGGCGTGTCGCGACTGAAGCCGGCTGCGCCAAGCGTTGACGATAACACAACGCTTAAAGACACGGTGAAACGCGGGAATATGATTGTCAACGTGCACGGGTTGGGAACTCTCGTTCCAGAGGAAATTCGATATGTTCCGGCCATCAGCCTGGGGCGAATTGAAAAGAGGCTCGCGCAGCCGGGTGCGCAAGTAAAAGCCGACACGATCATCCTGGAGTTAAGCAATCCGGAAATCCAACAGGCATTTATCGACGCCGAGTCCCAGCTTCGCGCGGCAGATGCAAACCTGACGACCTTAAAAGTCCAAAACCAAAAGCAGATACTCGATCAGGAAGCGACTCTCGCTCAGGCGAAATCCGATTTCAATAAAGCGAAGATGCAGTTTGAAGTAAACGACTCGCTGGGCAAGCAAGGATTGAAGTCACAGTTGGAAGTGCAGCTTTCCAAAATAGCAGCGGACGATCTCGAGAGCCGGGTGGCGCTTGAAACGAAGCGATTGGCAAGCAATCGCGAAGAGGGCAAAGCAAAACTCGCCGCTGAAGACGAGAAGGTGCGCCAACTCAAAGACGCGGTGCAGCTAAAGCGCACACAGCTTGACGCGCTGAAGGTCCGCGCGGGAATCGATGGAGAATTGCAGACGGTTGAGGTTCAAGTTGGGCAGCAGGTAACTCTTGGACAGAACCTCGCCCGAGTCGCAAATCCAAAACGATTAAAGGCTGAGCTGAAGATCTCAGAGACTCAAACTGCAAATGTTCAGATTGGCCAGCACGTTTCCATAGACACACGCAACGGAATCGTCCAGGGCAAAGTGATCCGGATCGATCCGCACGTGGACAATGGTACTCGCACCGTTGATTCATCGATTGAAGGGGATTTGCCAAAAGGCGCGGTCGCCGACGCGAGCGTTGACGGAACGATCGAGTTGGCAAGACTGGAAAACATCCTGTACATCGGTCGTCCAGTTCACGGACAGGAAAACAGCACGGTGGGCCTCTTCAAAATTGATCCCGACGGCTCGGGTGCGACTCGAGTCCAGGTTAAGCTCGGACGCAGTTCAGTAACAACAATCGAAGTGCTCGACGGACTAAAAGAGGGAGACCGGGTGATTCTCTCGGACACTTCGCAGTGGGACAACTCAGATCGAATTCGTTTGAATTGAAGTTCAAAACTTTTTGGAGGATCGAAATCACATGAGCGCTAGCGATCAACCGCTTCTTCGGCTCGAGGGCGTAACAAAAGTCTTTCTCACCGACGAGGTCGAGACACACGCCCTGTCCGGAATTCACATGGAAATCAAGAAGGGCGAATATATTTCGATAGCCGGGCCGTCGGGCTGCGGTAAATCAACTCTGTTATCGATCCTCGGCTTGCTCGATTCGCCTACTGACGGAGACTACTGGCTCGCAGGCAAGCCGGTTGCTGATCTGCCGTTGTCAGAGCGCGCGCGAGTTCGCAATCGCGAAGTCGGGTTCATCTTTCAGAGTTTTAACCTGATCGGCGACCTGAATGTTTTTGAGAACGTCGAGCTGCCGCTCACCTATCGCGGAATCAAAGCCGCCGAGCGCAAAAAGCGAGTGATGGATGCGCTCGAGCGAGTTGGGATGGCACATCGCGCGAAGCACCTGCCGAGTCAGCTCTCGGGCGGTCAACAACAGCGCGTCGCCGTAGCGCGAGCCGTTGCAGGTGACCCACTGATACTGCTCGCCGATGAGCCGACAGGAAACCTGGATTCAACCAATGGCGAGGCGGTGATGGAGCTTCTGCGCGAGCTGCATCAACAAGGCGCAACCGTTTGCATGGTTACGCATGACCCTCGCTACGCGCGGCATGCTGATCGTCAGGTTCACTTGTTCGACGGGCGTGTTGTCGATGAAGAGCACGAGCCTAAGGCCGAGCACGAGCTACAGGACGCAGGGTTTGAAAAAGTTTAACTTGTTGGCGACCTGTAGGGGCGGCCCTCAGCGGCCGCCTCTCGACCCCGCATAAGACGTCGACACAATTAAGGGGCGGCCACGCAGGGCCGCCCCTACAATGTTTCTTCAGTTGCCGCTGCCAGCCAGAACCTGCAGAACCACTCGCGAGACATGCTAAGATTGAGCTTCATCATCTTCCGAATCTGACTTATGAAGACTCACGAATCATTCACCCCGAGAGTGCTGATTGCAGATGATCAAGCCGATGTGTTGGAAGCTCTCCGGCTGCTGCTGAAATCCGAACGCTACCAGATCGAAACCGTGAAGAGTCCCGGTGATGTCATCAGGGCAATTGAAGAACGCGACTTCGATGTCCTGTTGATGGACCTGAATTACACTCGCGACACAACATCAGGCGAGGAGGGCCTTGATCTGCTAGCGCGATTGCAGAAACTGGACAGCACGCTTCCGGTAGTGGTGATGACTGCCTGGGGCAACGTCGATCTCGCGGTTCAGGCAATGCGGCGCGGGGCAAGCGATTTCATTCAGAAGCCGTGGGAAAACGATCGCCTCACTACCATTCTTCGCACTCAAGCGGAGCTTGGCCGCGCGCTCAGAAGAGGCCAACGACTCGAAGCGGAAAACAAAGTGCTCCGCGACGAGGGCAAACCCAAGCTCATCGCGGAGTCGCCTAAGATGCAGCCCGTTCTTCAAGTGATCGATCGAGTCGGCGCGTCCGATGCCAACGTCTTAATCACCGGAGAGAATGGAACCGGCAAGGGAGTCGTCGCTCAAACTCTTCATTCAATTTCGAGCCGCGCGCCGAAGCCGATGATAACGGTCAATCTCGGCGGCCTCTCGGAAGGCGTTTTCGAGAGCGAAATGTTCGGCCACGTGAAAGGAGCATTCACCGACGCGAAGGCTGATCGCGTCGGGCGCTTTGAAATGGCCGAGGGCGGCACTCTGTTGCTTGACGAGATAGCCAACCTGCCAGTCAAACATCAACCCAAGCTTCTGCGCGTGCTAGAGACCGGAGAGTTCGAGCGCGTTGGGTCTTCGAAGACGCGGCGCTCCGATGTAAGGATCATCTCAGCTACCAATGCTGATCTGGCGGAAGAAGTGTCTGCCGGACGCTTTCGTCAGGACCTTCTCTTCCGGCTCAACACGGTCGAGATTCACATGCCGCCGCTGCGCGATCGCGCTGAAGATATTCCGGAGCTTGCAAATCATTTTCTTCGCCAGCACGCGCGCCGGTACCGCAAGAACATTGAAGGTTTCTCGACCGCGGCTATGCAACTCTTGTTGAAGCATCCGTGGCCCGGCAACGTGCGCGAGCTGGATCACGCGATCGAACGTGCCGTACTAATGGCTCTGGGAGCCACTTTGGAGCCTCGTGATCTCGGGCTTGTCTCCGGTCGCGAGGTGTCGCGTCGCCTGGAAGATATGAGCCTCGAGGAGGTCGAAGCGTTCCTGATTCAGCGAACGCTCTCGCAATGCGAGGGCAATGTCAGCCGCGCTGCTGACAAGCTGGGGCTCAGCCGCAGCGCGCTGTATCGTCGGCTTCAGCGATTCGGGCTATGAAAAATCTCGAAGCACAAGCCCACTTGTTGACTACTGCAGCGACCGCGGGTCGTGCGAGCGATTCGCAATCGCGCGACGATATCAATTCAAAGTCGCGCAATCCTGAAAAGTCGAACACAACGCAGCCGGGGTTATCCCATCGAGCGCGCGCGTCGAGCAAGCACGCGAAGTCAACTGCTCGATCGACGATCGAATACTTCACCGCTAAACACGATCGCCGAATTCTTTTCATGGCGCTGGCTGCAGGTTTTCCCGCGGTTTTGGTTTCTCTCCTTCTGCTGTGGTACGGCCCTTATCCGCCGCGAGTGCAATGGACGCTTACGGTAGCGATCGTCGGATTCTGGTTTGGGTTCTCGCACGCAGTCCGCGAGCGCGTTGTCTTTCCGCTTCAGACGTTATCGAATCTCCTGGCCGCACTGCGTGAAGGCGATTTTTCAATCCGGGCACGAGGAGCAGCTCGCGACGATCCACTGGGTGAAGCGATGCTCGAGGTCAATTTCCTCGGACAGATCTTGCGTGAGCAACGGCTCGGCGCGCTAGAGGCGACCGCCCTGCTTCGAACGGTGATGGCCGAGATTGAAGTAGCCATCTTCGCGTTCGATAGCGAACAAAAACTCAAACTTGTGAATCGCGCGGGCGAACGGCTTCTCGCTCAGCCGGCAGAGCGGTTGATGGGAAACAAGGCCAGCGAACTTGGGCTCGCCGATTGTCTCGAAGGTGAGGCTTCAGCCACGCTACAGATGTCTTTTCCGGGAGGCGGGGGAAAATGGGAAGTGCACAGAAGCACTTTTCGCGAGCGTGGCGCGCCTCATCAATTGTTGGTGCTCTCTGACCTCAGCCGCGCACTACGAGAGGAAGAACGGCAAGCGTGGCAGCGCCTGGTGCGCGTGCTCGGTCATGAGCTCAACAATTCGCTTGCGCCGATCAAATCGATAGCTGGGAGTCTCGAGGGTCTGGTCATACGTGAGCCGCGTTCTTCGGATTGGCAAGAAGATATGAGCCGCGGTTTGCGGGTTATCGCTGCGAGAGCCGCTTCACTCAATCGATTCATGGAGGCTTATTCGAGGCTTGCGCGGCTTCCTCTTCCGCAATTTCACGCAATCAGCGTCAGTGATCTGGTGAAACGAGTTGTGAGCCTCGAGCCTCGAATGAAAATCGAACTTCGAGGCGGCCCGGAATTGACAATTCTCGCCGACGGCGATCAGCTCGAGCAGCTTCTTATCAATCTCGTGCGGAATGCCGTCGACGCATCGCTTGAAACTGGCGGCGCAGTGCGAGTGAGCTGGCGAAGAATCCTCGGTGGCCACATTGAACTGTGCATCGAGGACGAAGGTCCCGGGCTTTCGAACACAAGCAACTTGTTCGTACCGTTTTTCACGACAAAGCCGGCCGGGTCCGGCATCGGGTTAGTACTCAGCCGTCAGATTGCCGAGGCTCACGGGGGCACTCTTACACTCGAAAACAAATCGGTCGGCCGAGGGTGTGAAGCGACCCTGCGGCTTCCGATCTAGCCGTATGATCCTTGCGATAGTAGATTCGATTAACGGCGTCTCCGTCCGCCTGACTGAGGAGAGATGGGAGCACATCCTCACTAACCATTTGGAACTCTCCGGTAGTGACATGGATCTGATTCTTGATGCCGTCAAAGACCCGGAGTATATTCTGTCTGGATATAGGGGGAGCTTGATTGCGGTTGTCGTTCTCGGTAGATCGAGGTACTTGCACGTTGTATATAGAGAAGTGAATCGTGATGATGGCTTCATAATCACGGCGGGCATAAGGCCCAAGATGCGTAAGGGGAACATCCTATGGAGAAGGTAGTTGGAAAAGGCCAAGAAAGAATCCCCAGACCAAGCGGCAGAGACCTCTTGGACCTGGCTCGCGAGCGAGTTCAGTTGCCCGATGTTGATATCGAGTTCGATTATCAAGACGACGTCGACACGCTGATTATTAAATTCAAGAAACCGGTTAGCGAAAGGCTGCTTGAAGGCCTAGACGATGAAGCGGGAGTATTGCCGATTTACAACCCCGCGCTGACAGAGCTCATTGGCATTGAGATATTAGATATCTGCGGTCAACTCCAATATGCCGACCCGACATAGCAAGATCAATTGTAGTCGTTCCGAAAACTGAAATAGACAAGAGACAAGCTGAATATCAACGAGAGCGAGAGGAGAAAGCCGGAAGGAAACGAAGCGTTGCCTAACTTAACAACGTGACAATCCTTGCCTACATACTCGCTGTAGGGTTGTTGTTATGGTCGTTGAATATGGCTATGACGCATTTGCGTCCTGTACCCGCATATGTTCTCGGCCTACTCCGGGGACCCTTTGATGTGATTCTTTGGCGCGGCTTTATGCTTGGACCAGTTGTCCTGCTTGTCTCGATATATGTATGTGTGCGAACGTTGCTTGATCCGTCAACCTTTTGGCTGAACGCCACAATCATACTCATCCTTATCAATATCATTGCCGCGATCTTGTTTGCGTACTCCACCTATAGAATTACGAAGCCCGCCTATGACCAATACAAGCGAGAGCAAGATTACTGAGCAACCAAGTCGGTACCTTTTAGTTAGACTCAGAAAAACCAATCCGTTCCTTGGCGACGTTCTCACGGTCATTGCCTGCATCGGAGCTTTCGCACTCGGGTTAGGTTTACTTGTGCTGGCATACTTTTCCATTGGCATTGTTCTTTTGATTTTTGTAGCGTTTATTGCTTGCCTAGCTTTGGGTGTGAAACTGGGTTACGTGAGATGGAATGATTGATTGATGATAAACGATAGCCAACAGTTCTTTCGAGATATGATTGGCGCAGGCGCAATCATCGCAGGATTCTGCGGGAGCTTCCTCGCGTTTCGCATCCAGCGAGAAGCAGGCTACTTCCGCCAGCCCAGCCTTGAAAACAAGAGTGATGTCTACCTCGGTCTGACGCAGTTCAACAGTTCATTCCTTTTGATCATCCTCGCCACAACTGAGGCGTTCATATGCGGATTACTCATCCCACTTTTTGGTCTAGCTTCAGAGCGCAGCTAGAGGCGATTGGTTTTCACTGCTCCATCTGCAATGCGTTCGCTGGATTCATCTCGCCATTGAGCTATACAGAAGCACCTGATCGCGAGACAGGACAACCGCGCTACGTGGTGACGCTTAAATGCCAGAAATGCCGCCATTCCGCGATGACCGTTCGGATGGGCCAACCCAAAGATTAGTCGAAGATACAATTACCCTCATGAGAGTATTCGCGATTGGCGACTTACACCTTGCCGGCGGGACCGGCAAAACTATGGACCGGTTCGGCGAGCAGTGGCGCGATCACGATCAAAAAATATTCAATGCCTGGGATCAGGAGGTGAATGAAGACGACATCGTGATTATCGCCGGTGATACTAGCTGGGCGATGCGACTCGAAGACGCGTTGCCCGATCTCGATCGCATCGGACGGATGAAAGGTCGCAAGCTGCTGATCAAAGGCAATCACGACTATTGGTGGGAATCGAGATCGAAGATGGTTCGCCTGCTTCATCCATCGATCACCACCGTGAATGCGAACGCCGTGATCTTGAATCGTATCGCGGTAGCGGGAACTCGAGGATGGACTTGCCCGAACGACATCAGCTTCGACGAGCAGGATGCTAAGATCTACGAACGCGAAGCCGGCCGGTTGCGGTCGGCGCTTGACGCTCTTGCGGGACGCGCAACGGAGTTCGATACCTTGATCGTCGCTCTTCATTACCCTCCGACTAATTCGGGACACGAGTCTTCAGGCTTCACCGACTTGATCGACGAACATGCAGCAAATGTCTGTGTCTACGGCCATCTGCACGGAGTCGACATAACGACGGGTATCGAAGGCTTGCGCGGCAGGACCATTTACAAGCTCGTAAGCGCGGACGCGATTGACTTCCGCCCTGCAGTAATAATGACTCGGTGACAGCCAATCGATCGTTGCCGAATCATCTTTGACTTTAGCCACCACAATCGTTGTTGTATTATTTGTGAGGACGAATTCAAGTAAAAACGATAGGTCCAGAGCGGTGCGAATCCGTTCACGCGCAGCCTGCGTAGACTTAAACGAAGGGAAACGGCATTGGGGTCACCCCGCGATTCCAGAGAAGTAAGCTCGAGAGATCAGGATTGGGCGGCGCTCATCGACAAGATCGCCGACGGGGACCAGTCTGCCCTCACGACGCTTTACGATTCAACGAGCCGGCTTGTGTTCGGCCTGATTCTGCGAGTAGTGAGTGATCGCGCGACCGCAGAAGAAGTGCTTCTGGATGTCTACACTCAGATTTGGCGGCAAGCGGGGAGCTACGATCGCAAACGCGGCGCGCCGCTGGCGTGGATGATGACGATTGCTCGCACGCGAGGAATCGACAGGCTTCGCTCGAGCAAGGCTGACCTGACTCGCGAGCCTCTCGAAACATCGGGTGAAGTGACGGCAACCACTCCGAGCCCTGAGGACGCGAGCGTTGCATCAGAACGTGGACGATTGGTTCGATCAGCTCTCGATACGTTGTCGGCAGAGCAACGCGAGGTGATCGAGCTCGCTTATTACTCAGGCTTGAGCCACAGCGAAATTGCGCTTCGATTGAATCAACCGCTGGGCACGGTCAAGACGAGAACGCGTCTCGGAATGATGAAACTGCGAGACACGTTGCGTCCGATTTTGGGGGCCCAGCCATGAGTGATCAGCATGCAGAACACGATATGAAGGAGCTGGCAGCCCTTCACGCGTTGAGCGCGCTGTCGCAGGCCGAGGCCCGCGCGTTTGAACGGCACGTGGCTGAAGGCTGTGAAGCGTGCGGAAGAGAGCTTGAAACGTTCGAGCGGACCGTTGGGGCTCTGGCGTTTGCTTCGCCGCCAATTGAACCGCCTTCAAGCGTGCGAGAAGAATTGATCGCCCGCACGGCGCAGTTCGATCAACTCTCAAAGAGCCAATCGAGCGACGCCGCTCAGTTCATCTCGATCTTGTCGACTGAGGGAGAGTGGCTGGATGTCGGTGAAGGCGTGCGATTGAAAAAAATGTACGTAGATCGGGCAACCGGCATCGCCACATCGCTGGTTAGAATGCTCCCAGGCGCTTCTTTGCCGCCGCATCAGCATATGGGCGTCGAGCAGTTCTTTGTGATTGAAGGGGACTGCAACGTGGCCGGGCAAAGGCTCGAGCCCGGCGACTATCATCGCGCGAAAGAGGGCAGCACGCACGAGACAACTTATACAACGGGTGGGACTATGTTTTTACTGATTGCTCCCGAGCGCTATGCGGTGCTGGAAGCTCGCTGAACGCTTGATGAACCGTAATAAGGATAGTTGACGTTGAAGCACGACAGCATAACCAAGGATGGTCAGGAGATGGCGGCGTTATACGCTCTGGGAGCGTTGTCGCAGCTCGAGGCGCGGGCCTTTGAAGTTCATCTCCGCGACGGTTGTCCAGCTTGCGAGCTCGAGCTAATACAGTTCGAAGAGGTAGCCGGACTAATTGGAAGCACCGTTGAGCCCGTTGCGCCTCCCGCCTATCTGCGAGATTTGTTGTCGGTGCGGCTTCAAAGAGAGAACTCGTCAGCCATTTCAACGATTCGAAATGCCTCAGTGGTCAGTTCGGCCCATGTCGATACCAGCTCTACGAAGAAAACTGCTTCTGCCGAGGTCCTTCCATTTCGCGAACAGAAGCAAGTGAAGTCGACTTCGGCAGTCCCAGCACGGCCAGTTGAATCACCTGCTGCGCGACCGCGCTTCGCCACGGCGTGGCTACCGTGGGCCGTAGCTGCAGCGTTGCTCGTAGCTTTTTTGTACAGCTTCAGCGCATGGCGATCGGCTTTGAATCAAACCAACGAGTCAACATCGGCGATACTCAAAGAGAACAAAGAACTGAAAGACCAACTCGCGAAAGAAGCTGCGATATCCACCGAAACGGCGCAAATCAATTCGGTGTTGAGTTCTCCTCAAGCTCAAACAATCGAGCTCGCCGGCCAGGAGCCCGCCCCGAACTCCTCAGCGAAGATTTATTGGGACGTGCAGGGTGCTCGCTGGGTTGTGACGGCGAACCTTCCCGCGGCGCCCGCGGGAAAGGCATATCAACTCTGGTTCGTCACTCCCGACTCGAAGATAAGTGCGGGGTTGATAGCCACCGATGAGAACGGCCACGGCTTTGCGGCTGTTCCGTTCCCATCAAGCATTACCCAACTGGATGCCGCTGCGATCACACTTGAACCCGAAGGCGGCTCCGAACAACCGACCTTGCCGATTTATCTTCTGGGCAAACCTTCCTGATCCTGCTCGTAGCCGCAGCACACTGATCGAAGACAACCCAGTACGACTCCATTACAGCTCAGAATGTAATCAATACATCGGACCTCGTAAAGAGCGATGTTCTTTGAGAACTGATAGGCGATCAGCCGCTCCGAGGTTTTTTTCTTTTTGCTGACTCCGTAACCCGACAAGGTAATCTTACCTACTTCGGCTGTAATGCCGCACTAGCTCTCGCAATTGTATGTGTCCATCGATCGATAAGACATCGCTAACTGGAACAGCGCTTGCCACGGTCGGCGCGGAACATATCTCACAAGTGTTCTGAGCACGTCGAACGAAAACGCCCTTGAAATCTTCTGGTGCGATTAGTTGATGTGTCTCTAAGACATAGGCTGCGCATAAGAACTCTCCAGACCGCGGTCAACCAATCACTCCGAAGCACAATGGTCGCGACTCATGCGGCTCATGCGGGAGGTTAGAGATGAAAACGATTAGAAACTTAATTCCTTTTTTGACTTCCATCTTTCTGCTGGCGAATCCTGTTTTCTCGCTTGCTCAAGCTCAAAATTCAGTTGGTGGTACAGCAAACGGAGCGAGCGCCAACACGACGGCAAACGTTGCGGGTATAGATGCCAGCGTGACCGTGCTTCCGGTAGCACCTGTGACGCTTCCCGCACAAGGAGGGTCAGACACAAATCAAGTGGCCAGTGTTTTTGTCGAGCTAGGCGTTAAAGGTGTGGTGACCGTGTTGTCTACGGACCTTGTGGCCAATTCAACGTCGGGATCCTTGACTCAAACTTCCGCGCATTCTGAGAGCGTGTCGACCATCAATAACTTGAATATTCTTAACGGTCTTGTGACAGCTACGACTATTCAATCAAAGTCGAGCAGCAATGCCGACGGCTCTTCGGCGACGAGCAGTTCTGCAGGATCATTTGCAAATCGATTGAGAATAGCCGGCGTTCTCTATGAGCAGTCTGAGTTTGCCCCCAATACAAGAGTCTCCGCCAATGCCACTATTCAGGTATCAGTTGGCGGGTTACCGGTGCTCGTTCCGATGACCGGAACGGTGACCATCAACGAGCAAGCGGGCAGCAGTAATGGGACGACTAGCTCATCCCTCACAGTCAACTTCCTGCATGTGAGCGTGAGCGGCTCAGTCGCCGGCTCAATTTCACTGAGCGCCGACATCATAGTCGCGACTGCCGGGAGCAGCGTTAACTTCGCTGCGACTTCGCCTCCATCGAATCACCCGCCGATACTGAACGTTCCAGGCCCGCAGACGGTCCAGGCAGGGAAAACGTTGCAGTTTGCAGTCTCAGCTACCGACTCCGATGCCGGCGACAGCGTGACACTCGCCGCTTCGAACCTGCCTCAGCATGCAAGCTTCAATCAAACGAGTGGAAATCCAGCAACCGGGCAGTTCAGTTTTCCCACTTCCTCTTCAGACGTGGGGACTGTCGCTGTAAGCTTCATCGCGACTGACAATCACGGTGCAGCAACTTCCGCGTCCGTGCAGATAACGGTAACGAACTCACCCCCGGCCAATCATCCGCCGATAATAAGCGTGCCAGGGCCGCAGACAATTGGCGTCGGAAAAACTTTGACCTTTACTGTGACAGCCACCGACCCGGACGGCGACAGCGTGACTCTAAGCTCAGACAGTTTACCGACCAATGCCTCGTTCAATGCAACGACGGGCATGTTCAGCTTCACTCCCTCGAGCTCGCAAGCTGGCCTTGTCTTAATGGCATCGTTCACGGCAACGGATACCGCAGGAGCGTCGTCAAGCGCGTCGGTGCAAATAACCGTGACTACTTCGGGCGAACCCGAAAACATTGGCCCACCCATAATCAGCGTTCCGCCGAGCCCGATTATTGCTCCGACAGATATAACGCTGGTCTTCGGCGTAACGGCCACATCCCCGAGACCGAATTGCGCGGTGCCGATCTCGGCTTCGGGTCTGCCGGATCACTCGAGCTTTGATCCTGTGCAGAATCGATTCTCCTTCACTCCAGACGAGGACCAGAAGGACCACTCCTTCGTGATAACATTCACCGCAACCGACTGTGCCGGGAAAACGGCAACCGCTACGGTAACCATAATCGTGATTTCTACAAATCTCGGCGGCGTTCTTGCGCCCGGACACATCTGTGTTCCCGTTACGAAGATTTTCTTCGACACCGCACCCGCAAATGGCAGTTGCGGATTCGTCACTGTTTCACTCACCAATGCCGGCGCCGGAATGTTGAGGATTACTTCGATAGCGTTTCTCGACGGAACACACTTTCGCCTTGAAGGCCCTGCAACATTCCCTCTCGCACTGCAGTCCGCTTCAGTAGTGGAGCTGAAGATAATGTTTCAACCCAAGACCGCGGGAACACTGCACGATACGCTGACGATCACCAGTGACGACCCGGCCCAGCCTGCCATAACAATCGAATTGAAGGGCAAAGGCGGCAAGTAACCATGTAGACCGAAAAAGTTACGAAGTTACGATCAGTGTCTCGGAGAGTTAGCCTCGAGTCGAACAACTCGAGGTTAACTTTCCACATTCCCGAGACTTACACATCGGCCCGAAGCAGTACGACAGAACATACGCAAGTGAAGTTCTCGTTTACCCAAATCGAGACACACCCGAATCGATCCGACTGGTGATCGCTCTCACGTCGACGGCGCTTTTCCACTTGAAGCAGTTATATCAAAATGCAATCGCGCTACTAATCGTTTTGTTCTATGATTTAACTTTTCATCGTGCAATGCAGACACACTTGTAGTAGAATGCCACGGTCTGGAGACAAAGATCACCTTCGGCGCGAGCGTCCGCCGGCCCTTGAGGGATTCTTAATGTTGGTTAGGCAACGGCTGGGAGTCAAGCTCGCAGCCTGCTCCACACAAATAGCGCGAGGAGCGATGCGACGGCGCCTATTCTCAGATCAAACCCGGGGCTCGAGGTTGTTCGCGAAGCTCGATTCGCAGCCTTGTTTCGATCGGGCACGGTTCAAGCGCCGTAACCAATATCACCCGGATCGCAAATGCAGCCGGGGCCACCACAATCGCACCAATTGCCAGTAACGGTGTGACCGGCTAAGGCGACAGTGGCGAACGGAGTCGACTGAATGCGCCGGTTCCCATCCGAAGACGAAAAGATCATCGGTAGCACAAACGTGCACACCGCTGCAAATAAGAGTTTAATCCTCACGGATCTTTCCTCTTTTGATTCGGCCGAATTTGAGAATTTTCTCAGCCACGCGGGATTGTATCAGCGGATCACGTTCAGGTTAATTAGAACTTTAAATACAAAGAAAAACTTTGGTGATCTGGTAACAAAGCTTGCTTTACTCGCCGATCACGCCTACTCATTTCGACGTTTTGAAGCGATCGGTTGGATTGGTGAAGTCTTGTTAAGCTTGGCTCCGTCGAACCAAATGGCTAGCTTGGGACAATACTACACGGCCTTGAGTCTAAACCGGGGCGCACGCGGTAATCCCAGAGAAGCAACGCCATTGTTTGAGCAGGTGGCGGAGAATGGTCCGTTGCATTATAGAGCAAGAGCACTGCTTGCATTGGGCGCCAACAGTTTCGTAGCGCAAGATAGTAAAGCGGCGGTAGGCTTCTACCGTGAATTGATGCGTATTCTCCCCAACAATCGCGAGTACGTAACCCTATCGGATGTGATGCGAGTGACTGCAGTCATCAGGGGAATCGAGGGCGATCATCACGGCGCCGTAAAAGATCTGGAAGGTCTGTTTCCGCTGGTTCGAGTCGCTAGCCGCGAGCGGCCTGACGTCTTTTATGATTATCAAAACAGTCTGGCGGTGGAACTCGCCTGTGTCGGTAGATTTGAGGAAGCTAGACACGCATCGGAAATCGCGCTTGCCTCTCCTTTTGCTAACGCATATCCTGAGTGGCGAGATACACGCCGGGAAATCGAAGTCGGTGAACGACGGCCATCGCGCGTGGCCGTGTCGTTGAGTCGGGACATTGCATCGGACGCCAACCTGCTCTACCTCCCTTCTTCCGATCAGGCTGGCGACCCCGAATCTGCGGCACAACCGATGACTCGTACCGCGCGCGTACTCGACTTGATGAGCTGGAAAAAGAAGATGAGCGAAGCCAAGGACGCCACACCTCAGGACAAAAAGAACTACAAAGATATGGATGGTAGAGAGCTCCTGCTCAGGATTATGGAGCTCACCGCGGCAACCGATTTGACTGACGAGGAATTGCGGGAAATCGTAGAGACAATCGAACGCATTCTTTCGCGTCCGAAAGATTTGAATCAACAATAACCGAACCGCTTCCCTTCAAGCCCTTTCCCGATTAGCAACTACCAGACTTAAGGTAGTCGGCGGAACACTCCTGATGGGAACTCCATACTCGGAGACAGAACTCGTCTCCTGCGTCATCGAGCCGGTTGAGATATCGGCAAGGGAACGCGAACGGTCCGAGCGGAATAGCCACCATCGACAAATCGCGAAGCGCGCTCACTGTTGAGGCCGCGACCGTCGCGGCCGTGCCTGTTAGCGGATCAATGATATCAACCGCTCAACCCCGTCTATTCACAGAGGGCAGATAACAGGCTTGCTACTTAACTGCTCCCTCGGCAACGTCCAGATTTCACGGACTTGAATGCGGGGTTAATACGACGGCTCTCGAGCCTCGTATACAAAACTGTTAACTCGGCTACAAAACAGAGAGTTGTAAAGGCTACTTGTGCGTTTTGCTTGTCGGTCTCACGCCGTTGTGGTTGTCTCTTGGTGAATCGTCGCCTTCTGATTGGATAACAAGCATCCGCATTTGTCAGCCGTCTGTCGGATGCAATACCATATGCTGTCGTCGAAGATTCATTCATCGCTGCAATGTGTGAAACTAAATTGTGCTTTCCCCCAGAAATCCAGGGACCGTCCGCATGGTATGGCCCCGATTTATCCCGACGCCCGCATTGGATCGAATATTTGTCTCCAACTGAAGTCGCGGAAGTCGAGCGGGCGGTGAAAAGTCTGATCTCAGAATCGTGTGACATTGTTAACATCCGCAGCGAAGATTTCCCACTGCCTGCGCTTGCGCCGCGCCTTCGCCGACTGCTTGACGAAGTCCTGAACGGGAGAGGATTTGTCTTACTTCGGGCGTTGCCAGTGGAGACCTGGACAAAACGAGAGTCTGCAATAGCCTTTTTCGGAATCGGCACTCATATGGGAAGCGCTCGCCCGCAAAACGCTCAGGGCCACGTACTCGGTCACGTAAAGGACCTGGGGAGCTCCAGCCGTGATCCGGCAGTTCGCATCTATCAAACGCGTGAACGCCAGACCTATCATACCGACTCTTCAGACGTGGTCTGTCTCCTGTGTTTGAGACCAGCAAAATCCGGAGGTCTCTCTAGCCTGGTAAGCTCCGTAACTATCTTTAACGAGATCCGGCGCCATCGGCCCGATCTCTTGAAAGTTTTATTCGAGCCGATCGAGACTGACCGGCGCGGCGAAGCGATTGAAGGACAAAAGCCATACTTCAAGATCCCGGTTTTCTCCTGGCACAAAGGATTCCTGTCGGCGATATATCAGCGGCAATACATTGAATCCGCCCGCCGATTTGAGGACGTGCCGCCTTTGACTCCCATACAAATCGAGGCGCTTGATTTCTTCGATTCACTGGCTAATGACCCATCGCTTAGTCTATCGATGGAACTTCAGCCGGGCGACATACAGATAGTGCACAATCATACAATCTTACATGACCGCACCGCATTCGAGGACTGGCCTGATGCTGAGCGCAAAAGGCATTTGTTACGCCTGTGGCTCGCGCCGCCCAATGCTCGCCCGCTGCCTGCAGTGTTTGCGGAGCGCTATGGCTCGGTTAAACCCGGTGACCGAGGTGGAGTGGCTTTAAGGGGAATGTCACCGACCGCACCGTTGGATGCTGAATAACAATTTGGCGGCGGCGTCCTGTTCAACTCTCACTTCCAGGGGCACGGGCTAATTCGACTGTGAGGCATTTGTAATCTGAAGCTCAATTCAGATCAGTCAGGGGCCTGAAGAGAAACAATCTCAGGCGTGCCTGGCCGAACTATGGAGCAGACAACACAAGAGAGGTTGGTTCGCGGGATCGGACGATGGGACCTCGTAGCGCTGACCATCAACATAATAGTGGGCGCGGGGATCTTCGGCCTCCCATCCAGAATCTACGCATTAACAGGAGCGTGGAGCGTGCTCGCGTACGTGGTCTGCGCCGTACTCACGTCGCTCATTGCCCTATGTTTTGCTGAGGTGGCCAGCCGCTTTGATGAGACTGGCGGGCCGTACCTGTACGCGCGAGTAGCCTTCGGTTCCTTTATTGGTTTTGAGGTCGGATGGCTGCTCTGGCTTGCGCGATTGACGGGGTTTGCGGCCCTTTGCAATCTGCTGCTCGGCTATCTCAGTTTCTTCTGGCCGGCCGCCGGCTCCGGCGGGACGCGCGCCCTGGTTATCATGGTAGTTGTCATTGCGCTGACGGCTGTCAACGTCATCGGCGTGCGTGAGGCCGCACTAGTAAGCAATCTTTTCGCTATCGGTAAGCTTGCGCCGCTTTTGCTCTTTATCATAACCGGATTGCTCTTCCTCAACCCGAAGTCATTCGGGGAGCCGTTGGCTCCCAATTTCGCTGATTTTTCCAGAGCGGTACTCCTGCTGGTCTTCGCCTTCAGCGGGTTCGAGATGGCTGTAATCCCGGCTGGCGAGATCCGGGATCCGGGGCGTAACATCGCTTTCGCACTGCTGACTGCAACGGGCTTCGTTGCTCTGTTGTATATCATGATTCAAGTCGTCTGCATCGGTACATTGCCGGGTTTGGCAAACTCCGAGAGACCGCTCGTGGATGCAGGCAGCCGATTCCTTGGCGTCTCAGGTGCTTCGATTGTTTCGGTCGGCGCGCTGATTTCCGTTACCGGCACACTCAACTCGATTATGCTGTCCGGCCCTCGCGTCTTATTTGGGATGGCGGAACGAGGACAGCTTCCACAGCTTCTTGCCGCAACTCATCGACGCTTCCGGACGCCGCATATTGCGATTCTGATCTCGGCGGCCGTCATCCTTGTGTTCACAATCCAGGGCACCTTCATGTCTGCGCTTACGATCAGTACGGTGATTCGCCTTGTTGCTTATATCGCTACTTGCGTTTCCCTGCCCGTGCTGCGGTTCAGAAACGACGTGCCGTTGCCCCGATTCAGTGCGCCCGCCGGCGTAGCCGTAGCGGTCGCAGCTACAACATTGTCAGTTTGGCTGCTCTCAAACAGTCTGTCGAATGACGCGGGTGAAGCCGGTCTGGCTGCGGCGCTGGGAATACCAATCTTCTTTCTCCTTCGAAAACCCGAGAAGACCGATCCGAATCGGGCGCTGTCGCTCGCCAAGGACAAATCAAAAGAATAATTCAATGGCTGATTGGCCCAATCAGGTTCACGCCATCGGGGCAAATGAACCGCGAGAGCCGCGAAGCTAGATTCTTGATTTCGCCAATCCTGAAAGTTCGGCCCCAAAACTTTCCCCGTTCCTCCCTGGGCCAGAGTTTCTGTGACAACTGCTAATCTCTCGAACCTGTCGAAGGGCAAAGGACGCAAGAGCACCGCATTGACCACACTGAAAATCGCGGCTGTGGCGTCAATCCCAAGCGCGAACGTGATCACTGTGATCGTCGTAAAGCCGTGACGCTCGAAGACGCCACTGTGGCCACAGCGATGTCTTGCCGAAGTGTCTGCATTTAGTCACCTCATGCTGAAACGAACGAACGCGAAATGATGAGCAATGAATAAAAGGGCCAGCTTCCTATTCACTATTCATCGTTCAGCAGCACGCTTCGTTCGTGGTTCCGCAATCCGAATTCATTGCCCTTCATTTATCATTGATCACTCATATCGCAACGCCACCAGCGGATCGACTTTCGTGGCACGCCGCGCGGGAATGTAACTCGATGCCAGCGCCACTGCTGCGAGTAATACTGGAACCGCCGCGAATGTGAGCGGGTCCAGCGGAGCAGTTCCAAAAAGCAAGTTCGTGATCAGTCGCACCAGCAAGACGGACCCAACGAGTCCCAAACATGTACCTGCGCCGATCAAAATCGCCGCCCGCCCGAGTACCAGCCGCAGCACCTCGGTTGGGGTTGCTCCCAGGCTCAGTCGGATCCCGAACTCACGCGTTCGCTGAATCACCAGGTAGTTCATCACCCCGTAAATTCCAATTGATGCCATCACCAGTGCCAGCAGCGAGAAAGCAGCGAGGATCATGGTTCGGAAACGCGGCTGCGCTACCGATCCCGATACCAGTTGCTGCATCGTCTCGATCCGGTCCACGGCTATGGCGGGATCGATGGCGGACACCGCTGCGCGTAACTCACCGGCCGCGGCGCCGGCAGGGATTTCTGCTCGCACCACAATGGTTGGGTCGCTCTCTATGTTCAGCGACTGCTCAACCGGAAGATACATCTCTGCCTTCGCCGCACGGTCCAGGCCCTCGTGCAGCACATCGCCTACCACTCCGATCACCGTGCGCCACGGCGGTTCTGCAAAATTCAGCCGCTGGCCGATTGGGTTCTCCGATGGCCAATACTCGCGCGCCATCGAATCGTTGATCACGACCACCCACGGAGCTTCTGCCGTATCCGCCGACGTGAACAATCGCCCTCGTAGCAATGGAATCCCGATCGTTTCGAAATAGCCCGCGCTCACCGGGCGGTACTCTGTCATGTTGTGCGTCCCCACTGGCAGCGGTGGACGGCCTTCGATCAAGAATGCCCAATCGTTGTCCAAACCGCTTAGCGGTACGTACGTCGCGAACCCTGCAGACTGAACGCCGGGTCTCCCGCGCAAGCTCTCCAGCACCACTCCTTCCAATGCCGCGATCCTCCGATTGTCAGGATAGCGAGAGCCAGGCAGCGACAAGCGCGCCGTCAGGATGTTCTCCGAACGAAAGCCAGGCGCTACGTGCATCAGCGCCCAAAAACTCTTAACCATCAGGCCGGCCCCAATCAGAAGAATGATCGCGATCGCGATCTGTGCCACCGCCAGCCCGCTCCGCAAGCGAGTTTGAATTCCGCTCGCAAACCGATTGTTCTGCTTTAGCGATTCCCACGCGCTCTCGTGCCAGGCTGCGGCCAACGGACCCAGTCCGAAGAGAATTCCAGTCACCAGCGAAATCACAGCAGTAAAAATCAGCATTCGCATGTCTACCGCAATCCCCGCGGCGCGTGACAGGTCGGCAGGCAACTGCGGAGTTAAGGCGGCAATAGCAGCAAGCGCCAAAACGAAACCCGCAATGCCGCCGAGGCCCGCCAGGAACACGCTCTCCGTCAGAAGCTGCTGTGCCAGCCGCCCGCGGCTCGCGCCCAGCGCAATCCGTACGGCCATTTCTTTCTGACGCGCCGCGGCCCGGCTTAGCAGCAGGTTGGCTACGTTGGCGCAGGCAATCAACAGCACCAGTCCAACGGCGCCGAGCAGGGTCTCGAGCGCCACACGAACACTCCCCGTCAGCTGATCTGTCAGCGACACCGCAGCGATACCTTTGTCCTTGTTGGCCTCTGGGTACTGCTGGGCAAGATTCGCCGCCATGACGTCCAACTCCGCTTGCGCCTGCGCCAGTTTCACTCCGGGCTCGAGCCTCGCTATAACGTGCAGTATATGCGAGTTGCGGTGCAGTTTCTGGGGATCCAGCGCGAGCGGCACCCAAATATCGGGTTGGCTGCGCGCCTGGAAATCTTCGGCCGTGTTCCCGAACTGAAACCCAGCCGGCAGCACGCCGACGACCGTGTAGCTCTCGTCATTCAGCGTGATAGCCTTGCCAGCGATGTCTCGGTCCGCGCCGAACCGTTCGCTCCATGCCGCGTAGCTCAGAATGGCGACGCGATCATTTCCAGGCAGGTCCTCGTCGGGAAGAAAATTGCGGCCTAGCATGAACCGGACGCCTAACACGGAAAAGAAACTCGACGAGACGTCCCCTCCGACCAACCGTGACGCCTCGCTCTGTCCGCCAAGAATGAAGCTGGACGCGAAGCTGGACGCCCTCACCGCCGCCATCCCGCTGAACGACCGGCTCGCGTCGCGCCAATCCACAAAATTCGCCGGCGCCACGTCGCTCGGCTTTCCATCGGGCATGCGTTCCGAAAGCATAACGATGCGGTCCGGCTCCGCATACGGAAGCGGCTTGAAAAGCACTGCATTGCACACGCTGAAAATGGCTGTATTCGCGCCGATGCCTAAAGCCAGCGACAGCACGGCGACGGCTGTGAAGGCGGGCGCCTTAATCAAAGTCCGCGCGGCATAGCGCAGGTCTTGCCAGAGTGTGTACATTCTTGTTTCTCCCAATCACTCATACCGCAGCGTCACGGGCGGATCGACCTTCGTCGCGCGGCGCGCGGGCCTCGGTGGTCATCTCAAAACCGGCCATTTGTGGACGGGTCAAAACCGGCAATTTATTTCGTCGCCCGGACCTAGTTTTTTTTACGCTCGAGCCTCCTGGTTGTCCACACCAAAAGACCGCAGGACGAAAGAGCGGGATAAAGTTCTTGCAATGGTACTTTCACAATCAGCGGCAGCTGGTGAAGCGGACGCGGGCAATGCCGGAGGCAACCCCCAGGAATAGCCAGCCAGCTCACTATTAATAATTTCTTCATCATCGCCGGCAATCTTATCGCGCGACGAGCGCAGCCGCTGCGAGATCGCCAGTGGTGTTCAGCACCGTGGCGAAGAGGTCCGGAATAGCGTCGACGGCGATCAGAATCCCGATCCCCTCGGCTGGCAAGCCGAGGGTGAGGAAGAGTGGCGTGAGCATGATGAACGCGCCGCGCGGGATGCCCGGGACGGCGAACGCGAGGAAGACCGCGGCGAAGGCGATCGTGGCCAGGCCGCCGAGGTGCAGCGGGACGCCGTAGAACCAGCCGACGAAGAGCGCGCCGACAGTCCATGACACAGGCGCGGCGATTTTGAACGTGGAAACGGCGAGCGGAAGGACGAAGCCGGTCACTTCCTCCGGCAGGGCGAGCGTCTTTTCGGCGCTCTCGACGAGCGCGGGGAGCGTGGCGATGGACGAGCTGGAGCTGAAGGCAATGAGCTGCGGCTCGAGCGCGGCACGGGCGAAGCGGCGTATCGGAATCCGGCCGAAGATGGCCACGACGACGTAGAGCAGTAGCGTGGCGACGATGCAGGCGACCGAGTATGCGACGATGTAAAAGCCGATCGCGCCGGCGAGCGTGGCTCCGGCGTGCACGGCCAGCGGGAGGACGAGGGCGAACACGCCGATCGGCGCGACCAGTATGACCCAGCGCACGAGCACAAGCATGGCGTCGCTGAAGGCACGGAAGAACTTCGTAAGTATCTCGCGCGATGCCTTCCGGCTGCGCGTGATCGCCAGGGCGAGGAGAATCGTGAAGAGAACGAGCGGCATCATCGCGCCGCTCGCGGCGGCGGCGATCGGATTCGACGGCAGCAGCGACGTGAGCCACGAGGAGAAAGTCTGCGCCTGGTCGCCGGCGGCTGCGATCTCCTTCGCCGCTTCGACGGCGCCCGCCGGTAGTTGCGGTGCGCCATGCCTAGGGAGAAGGGCGAAGAGCGCGGGGGCGAAGGGCATCACCACGGCGGCGGTGCCGACGATGAGGAGGACGAAGACAAGCAGCGTCCGCGTGCCGAGGCGGCCGATCGACTTGACGTCGGCGACCGAGGCGACGCTGGTGATCAGCAGCGAGAACACGAGCGGGATGACGGTCATGCGGATGGCGTTGACCCACAGCGCGCCGATCGGTGCGATGGCGTCCGCGGCGCCGATGATGCCGGCATTGCCGAACGCGGCGATGATCACGCCGATCACGATTGCGGCAGCGATAGCGAGGAGGACGCGAGTGCTTTCGTTCATCACATCATTAAATCGCCGCCGTTGATGTCGAACGACACGCCGGTGATGTAGCCGGCCGCCTCCGATGCAGCGAAGCAAATCAGGTCCGCAACCTCGAGCGTCGTCCCCAGGCGCGGGACCGGATAGCTCGCCACGAGGCGCTCCAGCAACTCCGCCGAGGCGTTCTCGCGGGTCAGTTCCGTGTCGATCATGCCGGGGCAGATGGCGTTCACAGTGATGCCGAACTTCCCGAGTTCCTTCGCCGCCGCGCGTGTGAAGCCGAGGAGTCCCGCCTTCGACGCGGTGTAGTGCGCGCCGCCGAGCGTGCTTACCATCCGGCCCGCGGACGACGAGATATTGATGATGCGGCCGTAACCCTGCGCCTTCATCGCCGGGAGGACCGCTTTAGTCAGGAGGAACGGCGCGGTCATGTTCACCTCCAGCGCTTCGCGCCACTCTTCCGCCGTCAAATCCGGGAAGCGCGTCGAGCGCGCGAAGGCAGCGTTGTTGACGACGACGTCAACGCGGCCGAAGCGCTCGAGCGTGCGCCGCACGATCTCCTCAGCAACACCCGCGGCGGCGACATCGCCCGGCACCCCCAGGGCGCGCTCGCCGATCGACGTAGCCAGCGAGTCGGCGCGCTCGCGGTCTCGCACGTTCACCGCCACCGAGGCGCCGCGCTCGTGGAAGCGCTCCGCGGCAGCGCGCCCGATACCGCGCCAGGCGCCGGTAATGATGACGACGCGTCCGACGAAGTCCCGTGTCATTTCTCGCTCGTGATCTCCTCCGGTACGCGCGAAGCGTCGTGGATGATGATGAGGCGCTCGATCCAAACGAAGTCGGCGCTATTCGGCTTCGTCCCCTTGGTCAAGACCGTCACCACCTTGTCCTCGCGCGTGGTACTCCAGCAGCCGCTCCGCTCATCATCCGCAGGTCCTCGTATTTGAAGAGGTCGAAAGGCGTCGTTATACGAACGGGTCGTTTGCGTTACGGGGCGCACTCTATTAGCGAAGGGTAGCCAGAGTCAAATCAAAAAAGCGGTGCACTTGCCTTCGGTACGTTAAAAGAACTGCAGGTCACCACTCAGAATCCTCATGTGCCGGTAGCTGTAGACGCTTTCGAAGATCATTCTATTCAGAAGTTCCGTTAACAGGCAGTGGTGATAACACATCCGTCGGCCTTTCAATTCATCGCCACCGTCAGTTGCTTCACCAGCACTTCCGCGAGCCTTCGGCCATCATCATGTCGTGAGTAATAACGGTTGCGTACTCGCCCCAAACCCTCTGGAGCGTGGTGACTAAGATGGTTTTTCCATTTAGCGCCTACCCCTAAAGAAAGAACAAACAGTGCTCGCGAATAGAGGCAGTGAGGGAATAACCCGCAACCCGTTAGAAGCCTTTGCGAAGGCGACCAGTCTAGCAACAGCAGAGCCAGAGCCTCACTAGGCTTGCCAAAAGACTTTGTGCTACATTCCCTTCGTCACACGTTTCTAACACGCTTGGGTAAGGCCGGGGTTGATGCTTTCACGATTATGCCGATAGCGGGACACAGCACCACAACGGTTTCTCAGAAATAGTTCATTTGTCAACTGAGGCAATGAAGCGCGCGTTTGACCGGCTAGAACTTTCAATGCTCGGGTCGAGCCAGAGCGAACAGACGAGCAGAAACAGGAGCCTACCCGCTACAGTATCCGCTACACTACCAGAGCCGATATCTGACAGTGTGATGTAAGTAGTTGAAATCAAAAATACGCCGGGGTGGTGGAATGGCAGACACAGAGGACTTAAAATCCTCTGGCTCGCAAGGGCCGTGCGGGTTCGAGTCCCGCCCTCGGCATCAAAATCAGAACCTGCGGCAGAATTCTTACACTACTTTCCAAGCGTCTTCGCTTTGTGACCGTGGCCTGGTCCTAACGATGAAGCGAACCATTCTGATTCTTGCGTGTTCAATTGCAATCGCACTGATGGGCCTGGTCTTCATTCGCCACCTGATAGATTTCCCGGTTTATTACGCAGCAGGTCAGTCACTCATCGGCGGCCGAACTGATTTGTATTCACCGGACTTTGCGCTTGGCACGGTGATGGACTACCGCTATCCACCGCTCTTTCTGGTCATGCTTTATCCGTTGTGGCTGATGCCGTACGCCGTCGCAGCATACGTCTGGTACGTTCTTTCCGTACTCGAGATCACCGGGTGCTTCCTTCTGGTAGCTCGTGTGTTTCCAGCGTTACGACAATCAACAAAGAACTGGCTGCTTGTTTTCCTCTCCGTCGCTCAGTACTTCGTAATGGTTTTACATTATGGCAACGCTCATCTGCCGATCGTCCTGCTTTCGTTTGCTTCATTCTATTTTTTCCTTATCCGAAGGGACGTGGCAGCCGGTGCCTTGCTCGCGCTGGCAATCACCATCAAGTTGACTCCGATACTTCTGCTGCCATACTTCGCGCTCAAGCGCCGGTGGAAGCTGCTGTCGGCCGTTTTTATCTTGACGGTTGTCTTCAACATTGTCCCCTCTCTGTATTTCGGTTTCGCGCGCAACACTCAGTTGCTTCGCACGTGGTACGACCACGTGGTTGTGAGCCAGGAATTTCACGAGGACAATGGCCCGATTGACCTGTCGCTCAAAGGGGAAATGCGCCGCTATCTATCGACCATCGATTATTCACAAAGGGTGGACGGTGATATCTATTACCCGTCGCTGAACTTCGCGCGTCTGGATCGAGACCGGGTCGAGCAAGCGTGGGCCGTCCTTGCTGCGGCGATTTTCGCTGGAGGCCTCGCGCTGATTGGGTGGCTTTCGCGACGGTCACCCGGTTCCCGATATTCAGACTTCAGCGGAGACAAGTCCGATAAGCGCGATGATTTTCTCGCATCCGAATTGGCCTTTATGTTGTGCCTGACGTTGCTGGTGGGTCCGCTCACTTCGAAGATCTATTTCATCGCGCTGCTTTGGCCTGCAGCGTGCCTCGCGAACTTCGCCGTAGACACGTTCCGTCAAGGAAGGTTCGCAAATCGGGTCCTGATCATTCTCGCCGCCATCAATCTCGTTTTGCCCTTGCTGCCCGGACGTTCGATTCAGCGGTTGTTGCTTGTTGTGGGAGCTGATTTCTATTTGAATTGTCTGTTGATTGCCGCGTTGGGTTATATTCTTTTGACGAACCGTCGTGCTTTTCAGAGGCAATCCGCCGCACCGCAAACACAAGCCCCGTGATCAGCCACAAAACCATGACGACTTCACCGTCGCCGAAGTTGAAATGAACAACTGAACTGACATTGAACGCCATGACAGCGCCAAGCCCTCCGAGCGCAATGCCTGAGAGTTGCCATTCGGCGTGCGCCTTCCCTTTTTTGATCAGCCTCCAAGTCTCGGCCACAAATATGGTCATGAAAGAGTAATAAAACATGAGCGCGGGCAGACCCCACCAGACAGCGATCTGTACTGGTGTCGAATGAAAGTGTCCCGGTGGAAGCCTTCCGTTATCGTACAAGCCGAGACTCGATTTCAGTTTTACCTCGCTACCCTTGCCGATTCCCACAAGCGGGTGATCTTTTATGATCCCAAAAGCTTCGCGCCAAACCTCGAGCCGCCACGCGGTGCTGGCTTCCTCCGGATCAAATACCGAGATACCTCGTGCGCGCTCGACCGCAACAAGCGCGAGAGGCAGCGTGATGAGTACTACAGACATCGCAGTCATGGCAATTCTACGGCGGCTGTTGGCGACCGAAATAGCGGCTACCGCGACGGACAATCCGATCAGTGCGGCACGCGTCGAAGTCATAACAAGTGTCACGACCAGAATCGGAATCACTAACCATAAAAGCAGTGCGAGCCTTGATCGCTTACCGGGAATCGCCACCAATAACCCAACAGCCATCGCCGCAATCAATTGCAGAACTTCGGCGTAGGTCTCGTAGTGGCTATAGAAACCCATAATTCGAAAGTTTCTTCCCGGAGAAATAGTTATTCCCAGACGCTCGAATCCCGTTCCTCCGGCTTCTTTGATTGCCTGTCTGGGGACGGAAGTCTCGGTGATGGCCTCCGCTCGTTGAATCTTGATACGCATTCGTCCTCGTTGCGCGTCAATGACTCTCAATAGATCATCAGGTTTATTCACAGGCGTGTCGTCCGCTTCCAGGATCACATCGCCGACGTTGATGCCTTCGCCTGTGAACGGACTGTCGGGACTGATCGAATCAATCTGAAGCCCGCAACCGACTCCTAGTGTCACTGCGCTGTAGCCAACATTGACGAGGCACGAAATGATCAGGGACAAAACCAGAAAGCTCGCAAATCTTAGGCTCTTTATATTCGTGCTTACGAAATAAAAAGCGAGAAAGAAGGCAGGACTTTTCAGACCCTTCGTGCTGACGAGCAGATCATAGGATAAAAACGAAGAGACGACGCAACAAGCGAAGAACCCGAATAGCGCGATGTCGACTGGAGACCGCTGTTGTCGAAATTCGCGAGTCGCGACTATCTGAACACCCCATGCGACGAGCCCAATCAAATATGAAGTTTGAGTAATCGCGATCGAATGCGGCGCGAACAGCGCGTACAGCACCAGCGAAAACAGAATTATCATTTGGGTGATGCGATATATTCTTTCGCCGCGTAGAGGTCTGCTGAGAACCAGGTTGCTTGAAACTGCGCTGACAATACTGCTTGCGAATTGGGCCAGTCGCCCGGACGAAGCGCGGCTCTCTTCTGACTGGCCGCGAGCTGACTCTTCACTCAAAATAACACCCTCGGTTCCAAGCTAATGGTTTCGGAACACGCGTAACGGAAGAATGGCTCATTGTATGTTGGGCCTGACGGCAAATCAAACTCGACAGCAATTTGGCTTGTTGTCCACTCCTGGAAGATAGCGAATTCAAAACGGAAGAAAACCGATACTGAATCAGTCTAAAGTCTCAAAGCCGGACGCCGGAGAACCCGAATGTTTAGACGGACTAAATTGCGAGCTATGACCTGCAAGTCTATTCACAAGCGACTGACGGCAAGGACGTGGAGCCTGCGCCTGGTCTTACTGATCTGTGCTGCTGTCCTCTCGCCGCCGGCTTACTCGAAGGGCTCGCCCGACAAGATACTAATCAAAGGCGGGGGCCTCACACATGCGATAGAGATCACAGATCGCGAAACGCTGAAGAGTTTCGATCCGTGGGTTGGGCAGTTTATTGATTGGACCAGGCAAAAACTTTCGGGCTCGCTGGACAAGGCGCACACCTACAAAGCCGTAGATTTGACCACCGGCCAGGAATGTTCGTGGAAAATAGTAGAGCCGTCAAAGCAGGGTCATTGCTATGACGTGTTCTTTTACACGAAGTGGAAGGGCAGGCATTCGACTTTCGATCGAGGCGCGCTGAAGATGATCTACAGGGTGCGTTACTGCGCGCGTTCCGACGGCGAGCCCGGTTACGTCTACCTGCCGGGGCGCGACGACAAATGGAATACGGTCAACGCGGGAACCATCCTCCGTGACGGACACGATGGCAGGTGGCACTATGCAAGCGCGAGCTGGGACGCGGTAGTGCACAATGCGCTTTTATCCGTGGACTCGCGCTGATCCAACGATTGCGCTCGAAGACTACTCATAACGCAATGCGACCATCGGATCAACCCTGGTGGCGCGGCGTGCTGGCACGAAACAGGCTCCCAGAGCCACTCCTGCGAGCAGGAGTGAAATTCCCGCGAAGGTTACCGGATCAGTCGCGCTCACGCCGTAGAGCAAGCTCCCCAGCAATCGAGTCAAGGCTAAGGCTGCCGCGAGCCCGGCCGCAACGCCGATCAGAACCAGAATCATACCTTCGCGCATGACCTGCTTCAATACGTCGGCCGCTTGAGCACCCAGCGCCATTCGAATGCCAATTTCACGAGTGCGCTGTGAGACCGCGAATGCCAAAACGCCGTAAAGACCGACGGCCGCCAGCACCAGCGCGAAACCGGAAAAGATGCCGAGCAACATCATCGCGAAGCGGCGTCCTTCAAGTGAGCGCGCGACTCGCTCTTCCATCGTTTGAACATCATAAACCGGTTGATTCTTGTCGACAGCCAAAACCTGCTCGCGAATCGCACTGGTCATACTCTGAGGATCGGTTCCCGCACGGACCACCAATGTCCCTGATGAGGAATGAACGGGAAGATAGAAAGTTCCTTTTGATGCTTCGGTCAAGTCCCGCAATTGAGCAGTCGCTACGATGCCGACGATCGTAGCCCAGGGACCGTTTGGGCTCCAACTCAGCTCACCGCCGAGCGCGTCCGCGTTGGGCCAAAACCGTTTCGCTAGCTCTTCGTCAACGACGGCGACCGCACCGGGTGCGAACATATTGCTGAAGGTGCGCATGTCTGACTGCTCGAAGAAGCGTCCGCTCAAAAGAGGGATTCCGGCGGCCTGAAAGTAATCAGACGTCACATACGCGTAGTCAGCGTGAGGCGCGGGTTCATCACGACGCGCTTGCCGGTTTCGAATCGAAAACATCGTGTTGTCGCCGTCCATGAACGGAGGCTGATTCGCAAATGCGGCATGCTCAATTCCAGGCAGGGCCACAACTCGCTCGAGCACGTCGTCTTGAAATGCCGCGACTTGCTGAAAATTTGTGTATCGGGTTCGCGGCAGGGCTATTCGCATTGTGAGGACGTTATGTGGATCGAAACCCGGCCGCACATCGACCAGCCTTGCGAAGCTGCGCACCAACAAGCCCGCCGATATCAGGAGGACCATCGCCAACGCGACCTCTGCCACCGTCAGTCCTCCGAGCAACCGGTGCCGAGCTGCGCTGCCGGAGTCCGTCCTTCCTGATTCCTTGAGCGCGCTTGCCAGGTTCGCTCGCGACGCGGTCAAAGCCGGCGCCAATCCGAAAACTATTCCGCAAACAAGACAGACAACCAAACTGAACACGAGAACGACCGGATTCAAGCGAACCTCGGAGAGCCGTGGAAGATTGGAAGGCGCGAGCGCAATCAAAGCGCTCGTTCCCCACCACGCTAAAAAGATGCCCACCGCTTCGCCGACCAATGCGAGCAACACGGATTCGGTGAGCAGCTGACGAATAATGCGGACGCGGCTTGCGCCAAGCGCCGAGCGAACTGCGATTTCATGCGTTCGAGTACTGGCGCGAGCGAGCAACAAGCTCGCGACGTTTGCGCACGAAATGATAAGAACCGCCATCACTGCGCACAACAAAACGAAAAGCGGCTTGCGAACATCCTCCACGCGCTCTTGTGTGAACGATCTTACCTCGATGTTAAAATCGTCTGGATGATCACCCGCGATAGTCCGGGCGATGTTGGTCATCACTGCCTGCGCCTGATCGATGCCGTAGCCGGGCTTCAATCGCGCGAGCATCGTGAACGAAAGGCTACCGCGACGCTCCTCAGACAGCTCGGCCGGCGAGAAAGCCATTGGGACCCACAAGTCCCCGCGAGGAAAGAGCTGCTCGAGATCTGCAGGCGCCACACCCACCACCTGGTAACTCTCGCCGTCGAGCTGGATCATTTTCTCGATCACACCGGAATCGGTGTTGAACAATCGCCTCCACAACCGCGAGCTCAATACAATCACGTGCTGATTTCCGAATCTATCTTCTTCATCGCTGAAGAATCGTCCGGCAACTGGAGATACGCCCAGCAGCGGGAAGAAGCTCGAGGTCACTCGTACTGCCTGCAATCTTTCAGGATCACCAGCACCGGTCAGATTGAAGTCTCTGCCTCCAATCACTGCCGTTGATTCAAACGCGTCGCCGTCGCGCGTGTAGTCGAGGTATTGAAGAGCCGACACCTGTGTGCGCGGGAGATTGAGTTTTGGAAGCTGATTGTGAATGACGACGACTCGCTCGGGCTGTTTGATGGGAAACGGACGAAGCAAAACCGCATCGACCACGCTGAAAATCGCAGTCGTCGCAGCGATGCCCAGCGCAAGAGTCAGCACGGCAATCAACGAGACCCCCGGCTTGTTTAGCAGGAGCCGCACGCCGTAACGCAAGTCTTGAATGGTATTGCGCATGATTCTTCCCCTATTGGAGGATCCGGATAGACAATCGAGGCCGAGTATCGATGACTGCAGCCTATCTTCGATCCTCTGTTTCCTATCCTCGATCCTCGGTGGTTAACCGCGACATACCAATCTTCGTGCCAATGTCTCTGTTTGAGCTAAGCGCAGGAGTAAGCTGGCAATTCGGAAAGACTGCGCATCGTGGGAGGCGAAGCGATGTTCGATTCCGAGAATGCTTTTCCCAAAGGCGAACTGACCTCGGAGCTATTCACATCGCAGCGCGGTCATCGGATCGACTTGCGACGCTCGGCGAGCTGGAACAAAACAGGCGACCAACGCGACTAAGACGAGCAAGAATGCAACGCCGGTGAAGATAACCGGATCAGTTGGGCTAACCTGAAACAGCAGGCTTGCGATCGTTCTCGTAAGAGCAAGGGCTCCGGCCAGTCCGACGCCGACGCCGGAACCGATCAATAGCATGCCTTCTCCCAGGACCGATCGCAGCAGAATCGCGGGCGACGCTCCGAGCGCCAGACGGATTCCAAATTCCGTCTTCCGGCTTCCGACGTACAATGACATCGTTCCGTAGATGCCCACCGCTGCAACCAGCAACGCCAACACTGCAAAGGACGTCAGCAGGAGATTGGTGAGCCGCTGACTGTTCAGCGTTCGATCCATGACATCCTGCATCGTTCGGATCGAATACAACGGAACGTTCGGATCCAGCGCGGACACTTCACTCCTGATTGCGCTAAAGATAGTGGCTGGAGGCACATCGGTTCTCACGACGAGCTTGGCAAGCAACGCATTAGACTGCGCGATCGGAGCGTAGATGTGCGGCTGCGCCTCATCCGCGAATGTGTCCTGCTTAATTGAACCGACCACTCCGACGATGGACATCCATTGCATATCGCCGGTGGTCTCGATTCTCTTTCCAAGCGCGTCGCCATCCGGCCAATACATTCGCGCAAGCGTTTGATCGATTATCGCGACCTGCTGCGAATCGCTGTTGTCGGTCTCCAGAAAATCTCTTCCGCGAATGAAAGGGACTCCCATCGTTTGCAGATACCCGGGCGTGATCGACACAAGGTGAGCTTGCACCGTATGATCGCCGGCCTTCGGTTCGTGGCCTTCCACGATGAAGTTGTCGGTGTTGTCATCGCCTACGAACGGGATGTTGGTAGTGATTCCAGCCGCGCGAACGCCGGCCATTCCTCTAAGACGTTCGGCCAGAGTCTCGTAGAACTGTATCGACTGTTGTGGCTTTGAATACTTTTTGGATGGAAGAGAAACAACCATCGTTAACAGCTTCTCGGGGTTGAAACCGATATCTACGGACTGAAGTCGTTGAAAGCTCTTAAGCAGCAGTCCCGCTCCGATCAACAACACAAAGGAGAGCGCGAACTGCGCCGCCACGAGGACGCTGTTTGAACGGCGGTTCGCAGTGCCGCCGCGCCCGCCTTCGTACATAGCCGCTACCATTCCCATTCGATATGCCCGCAGTGCTGGCATCAGCCCGAAAAGCAACCCGGTCAGCAACGCGAGACCGGCGGTGAATCCGAGCACGCGTCCATCGACGGTCACGACGTCGATTCTCGGTATTCCCTCGATTGGCATCTTGTCGAGCATTCGAACGCCGACCCACGCCAGCATTACGCCGACGGCGGCGCCGATCGTTGCGAGCACAAGGCTTTCAGTCAGGAGCTGTCTCGCAACGCGTGATGAGCTCGCGCCAAGCGCAAACCTTACCGCGATCTCTCTAACGCGCGCAGTGGCGCGCGCCAACAAAAGATTGGCAACGTTAGCGCAAGCGATTAACAACACCAATCCAACCGCGCACAGCAAAATGATCAATGGCTTTTGCGTGCTCCCGACTATCGCGTCCTTCAGCGGTGTAACTATCGTCTTAAGAGCCGAACCCTGATCGGGTGGGACTCTCCCTTCGCTTGTGTCTGGACGCTGGCGGGCATAGTTCAAAAGAATCGATGTAGTCTCGGCTTCCGACTCCTGCGGCGACACGCCCGGGTTAAGCCTGCCAATCGCTCTCAAGAAATATGGCGCGGTCCTTGCCGGGTTCAGCGCCAGCGGAACCCACATCTGAATTTCCGCGCGTGTAAATGTGAAGCCAGCCGGCATAACACCAATGACTTCGGTCGGTGAGCCGTTAAGGTCGAGCGTTTTGCCGACGATGTTCGGATCTCCGCCAAACCTTCGCTGCCAGAAACCGTAACTTAGAACACACACGGTGTTGTTGCCCGGCGCATCCTCTCCCGCCCGAAACCCGCGGCCGAGCAGTGGTGAGACGCCGAGCACTTTGAAAAAGTCCACGCTACCGGCGCCTATTGAAACTCTCTCGGGCTCGCCGTCACCTGTGAGATTTGCGCCGCTGGTTGAATAAGCGGCCATGCTTTCGAGTGATTGATTGTTGTCGCGCAAGGCCGCGAAAGTCGCCTGGGAGAGGTTCCACGTGTCGAGTCCGAGCTGACGCTGCGATTGCACGACTCGCACAAGGCGCTCGGGCTGAGCATACGGAAGAGGGCGCAACAGAATGCCGTCGACCAGACTGAAGATCGCGGTGTTGACTCCGATACCAAGCGCGAGCGTGATCACGGCGATTGACGTAAAGCCTGGATTCTTCCGCAACACACGCAACGCGTAGCGCACGTCTTGCCAGAGCTGTTCGATCAATGCGCCGGCGCGCACTTCCCTGACGTTCTCTTTAACCTGTTCGGCTCCTTCGAGTTCGATCAGCGCCGCGCGATGGGCGTCGGCTGGACTCACGCCTGCGGCAATCCTCTCGTCGATCAGTTGATCGAGATAGGAGTTAACTTCGGCATTGAGTTCATGCTCGACTTTGTTTCGCCGGAACAGGTTCGAAATCAGACTTCGAATTCGGGGGAACAACATGATCAGCTCCTGATCGAAAGATTCGACGAGCTTCAGCTTGTCGGGGCACATCCGTCAGCTCTCTCCCGTAGGGGTGCAATGTTTGTAGACGATCGCCCTTTGTTCCGACGCACCTCAGCGGGGCGCGCAATGTCATGAATTATCCGAGTTGGAATTTGCTCGAACATAGCAACGCTCCGGCGTGCTTCGCCGACTAATTCGCTATCTACAAACATAGAACCCCAACCGGGGTTCCGGTCAGAGAATTTGAGTCGCCATACCTCACGGACTAAGGACTGTGTCCAGTCACTAAGAAGTCGCCTCTAACGCGAGAAAAATCGCCGACGCAATTCGCTCCCAGTTAGCGGTCTCGGTTTCGAGATGACGCCGGCCGGTTCTGGTCAGCTTGTAGTACTTGGCCTTGCGCCGGTTCTCCGACTCGCCCCACTCCGACGCAAGCCAGCCCTTCTCTTCAAGCCTGTGAAGCGCAGGAAAAAGCGAACCGGGTTTAGGATGAAAGGTACCCTGAGTGATTTGATTGATGCGGCGCGCGATTCCCAGCCCATGATTAGGACCGAGACCCAGTGTTTTCAGGATCAGCAGATCAAGCGTACCTTGAAGCAGATCGGCTTTGGCGTCTGACATGAGCTCTCCTATCGAATGTCTGTAGGAGAATACTCATCGACCTATCGAATGTCAATAGGAGAAACGGAGGGGGCGTTCAGAGTACCGACTTTAGTCGGGTAGTGCCTTGCGCTACTACGGTTTTTTCTTACAACGCACTACCCGGCTAAAGCCGGTACTCTGAACGCCTGCTGCTCACTGCTGGTCGCCGCCGAGCTTCTTCAGTATCTTCACCGCGTTGTCGTTTTTGGGATTGAGCTGTAGCGACTTCTTGTAGTTGATGACGGCTTGCTCCTTGTCGCCGCTCGCCATGTACGCTTCACCGAGACTGTCATAAGTATTCGCCGATTGCGGATACATATCGACGTTCGCCTTGAAGATCGCAATGGCTTCTTTGATCTGCTTCCGCTGGAGCAAACCGTACCCGAGCGTATTGATGCGCTCCTCGGCGACCGCATCGGCATTCGGCTGCTCGCGTTTGATCTTCTTGTAAGCTTCAATCGCTTCGGCGAACTTTCCAGCCATCACTTGCTCGAACGGAATAAGCCGGTCCTGAGAGATGCGCTTTGCCTGTCCGCCTCCTCCATCGAAGACGATCTTGATGGTGTCGACTTTTCCATTCTCTCCTCTCAGGAAGACATAGCGAATCGGTACGTCCTTGCGGATAAACTCGGTGTCCGAGATCGCCAGCATCTCGACTCTTGGCGACTGAGTCGGCTGCATGAAAAGCTGCTTTCCTTCGCGAGTTATGTTGATTACACGGTCAGGATTCACCTGAAAGCGACCGGTATATTGATCCAGTTGTGCAGGTTCAACCGAGACTACTTCCAACGGCGCAGGCAAAAAATCATCCCAGCCGTACTCTTTGGCGATGCTCCTGAAGATCTCTTCGATGATCTGTCCATTGTCGGAGTTGACCATCACCGCCGCGCCGTAACCTTTGTCCCGATTCACAAGCAGTTGAGCTCGAAATCCCTCATCCGCGCCATCGTGTCCGAAATAGGTTGCGCTGCCGCGTTTCTGAAGAAAGAACCCGAATCCAACAAAGTCTTCGATGAACGGCGTGACCATCTTTGAAGTGGTTGATTGCGAGAGCACTTTGTTTGATTTGCCTTGTAATGAAAGCTGCACTTCGATCGCAAACTTCGCCAGATCGGTTGGCGTCGTCCAGAGTCCCGCGGCAGCCATCTCGGGATAGACATGAATCTTGCCGTCGACCGCTTTGCCATCGGGTCTGTAGCCTGACGCTGTTTTCTTTCTGGTCTCGGCGGGCAGCGGCTGTTCATAAGTGCTGCTGGTCATTCCCAGCGGACCAAGCACCGTCTCGCGCGCAATCTGCGGATACGGCTTCTTCTCGATATCCATAATCGCCAGTTGAGCGATGGTAATGCCGCCGCCGGAGTATCTGTATTTGGTGCCCGGCTCTAAATTCACGCGGACCGCAGGCGTGTTCGCCGGTGAAGCGCCATCCAATACCTGCGGCAGCGTGGGCAACGGCTCACCGGGGGTATATCCCGGGAATCCGTGAACCGTTAGACCGCCGGTATGGCTCAGCAAATTCGCGAGCGTGACTTTGTGTTTGGCGGTGAATTCGTTATCCGGCAACTTCCACGAGGTCAGCTTGTCGTTGATGTTTTCATCGAGTGAGATCTTTCCCTGCTCGACCTTCTTGAGCGCAACCATCGCATTGACCGATTTGCTGATGGACCCCGCCTGGAAGAGCGTTTCTGTAGTCACCGGCTCACTTGTGTCGGAGTCTTTTACACCGTAGCCTTTTGCCCATTCGACTTTGTAATCCTTGATGACCGCAACACTCACGCCGGGAACCTTGTAATGCTTCATCCGTTCTGCAAGCGTCCACGCCGGCTCGCCTTTTACAAGCACCGCAGGCAGCAATCCATTCTCGACGTGTTCCATGCGCGCCCACGCGGGGGACTGTCCAGACGCGACCTGGGCGGAAACAAGAACCAGCAACAGAACTTTAGAAATAATTGACTTCATCAGGTCCTCCATAAAACTCTCGTCATCATGTAAGGGCGGCCCTCTGGGGCACCCTTCTTCACGCGGCGTCGCTTCTTCCGATGACGGCGGCCACCGAGCGCCGCCCTTACAGGTCACGTAGCGTCACTCGTACTCTGAACGCCTGCTCATTCGTACCTAAGCGCAACCATCGGATCAACTTTCGTTGCACGGCGTGCTGGCACGAAACAGGCTCCCAGAGCCACTCCCAGGAGCAGCACCGCCATGCTCGCAAAGCTCAACGGATCGAATGCGCCAATGCCCAGCAGTTGACTCTGCAACAATTTTCCAGCCGCCACGCTCAACGTCGATCCGATGACTAACCCTACAACGGTCATCCCGAGTCCTTCCTTGAGCACCAGACTAAGCACATCTTTTGGCGATGCTCCCAGCGCAATGCGAATTGCGATTTCTCCCGTGCGCTGGGTTACCACGTAGGATAAGACTCCATAAAGGCCGACCCCGGCGATTAGCAATGCAAGCGCAGCAATCAGACTCAACATCGAAGCTCCAAAGAACTGCCTGAACATGGATGCGCTCATATGCTCAGCCATCGTTCGCGGATCGAGAACCGGAAGATTTGCGTTGATAGCGGCAAACTCCCCACGCACAGGTTCCGCCAGGGCTTTCGGTTGGTTGGAAGATCGAATGTGGAGCGTGACCGCCGGCGCGTACCACTGCTGAAGCGATGAATAAATCACCGGTGCAGGTGCTTCGTCCAGATCTCGATATTTTCCATTCTTCGCGACGCCGATGATGACGGCCCAGCCCTGGCCTTGATCGACCCGCCTGCCGATCGCTTCTTGTCCCGGGTAGTAACGACTCGCGAATGCCTCGTTAACAACTGCGACCCGCTGTGTGTCGCCGCGATCACGCGCACTCACACTGCGGCCCTCGAGTATGGGTATTCCCATGGTCTCGAAATAGCCGTCGCTGACAATCACGCGCTCTATGGAAATCTGTTCGTCAGGAGGCGGAACGTAGCCCTCAATTTTGGTTTCGCTGTAGAGATGGCCGCTGAATCCCAGCGGAACCATAGTCGACAGGCTTGCGGAAGTGACGCCGGCAAGGGCTCGAACTCGCTCGAGGAGCTGATCGATGGCAACAAGTCCGTTCTCACGCCTGAATCCAGCGACGTTGAAGTCGGTCGTCACGAGCAGCAGGTGATCCGGGTCAGAAAAACCGACATCTACTCTTCGAGCCTGCTGGAAGCCGCGCAAGAACAGTCCCGCGCACACCAGCGCTACTACCGACATCGCCACTTGCGCAACAATCAATGCGCTGCGCACGCGAGAACGCGAGCCAGTCACGCCGCGGCCTTCTTCTTTGACCGCAGTCATCAGATTCGTCTTCGACGCTCGCAGCGCCGGCATTAGCCCGAAGATCAAGGAGGTAAGCATAGTCACCGAAAAAGCGAAGAAGATGATTCGACCATTTAAATCGGTATTCAGTAGCTCCGGTTGCGGTGTCGGCGGAATAAAGAGGGCAAAAGAATCTTTCGCCCAAACGGCGAAAAGTAAGCCAGCAAACCCACCGATTATCGAGAGCAGCAGACTCTCGATCATCAGTTGTCGGATTACGTGGCCGCGGCTCGCGCCCAACGCGAACCGAACCGCGATCTCTTTTCGTCGCGACGATGCTCGGGCAAGCAATAGGTTCGCGACATTGGCGCAGGCGATGAGCAGTACCAGTCCGGTCACTGCCAGCAGAATTGAAAACATCGGATAAAACCCCACGCCAGAGAATCGCTCACGCATCAGCTTCACCACCGCGCTGGTGACTGGCACGTCACCGCGAACTTCACTTACCTGACGGGACAACACGTTCAACTCTTCATTCGCCTGGGCCACCGTGACTCCCTGTTTCAAGCGACCAGTTCCCTGAAGCCAGCGATCCGTTCGATCGTTGACGCGATTCTTTCCTGTCGTAAGCGCAGGTTGCAGGGTGAGGGGCATCCACACGTCAAATCCATAGGCGGCAAGCACTCCGTTGAAACCTTGCGGTGCTACGCCAACGATCGTCACATCAGCGCCGTTCAGAAGAAGATGCTGTCCAATTACACTCGGATCACCGCCAAACCGTCTCTGCCACAGTCTGTAATTGAGAACGGCCACGCGCCCAGCGTTGCGTTCCTCATCCACGGTGAAGGTCCGTCCTACGATCGCGGGCACACCAAGTACGTCGAAGTAGTTGCCGGAGACCAACTCCCCCCAAATCGGCTCGCCCTGAGGCTCGTCTGGCTGACGCAAATTCAGCCGCGTTACGTTGTGAGCGAGCAGCCCGTCGAAAGACTTCGATTGATCTCGCCAGTCGAGATAAGTGAAATAGGAGAAGGGCTCGGCCTCGTCAGCGATGCCATCTTTGTTTGCTGAGTTGACCGCGACAAGGTTTCCACTGTCTCGGACCAGCGGCGTTGGGTTGAGCACGAAACTCTCCATCCAGGTGAACACTGTTGTATTCGCGCCGATGCTGAGCCCCATCGAAAGCACGACTATCAGCGTGATTCCCGGATTCTTCGCGAGCACGCGAATAGCGTATCGCAGATCATTCAATAAGCTTCCCATAACGGCTCTCCTTATTTACGATTGCCGATTGCCGATTGAGAATTCCCGATTTCACACTCCCCATTTGAGATTTGGGATTTCAAACTGCGACACGCCTGCTCCTTCCAATCGGCAATCGCAAATCGGCATTCGGCAATCCTGCAACTACCTCATTCGTATCTCAGCGCAACCATCGGATCAACTTTCGTTGCGCGGCGCGCTGGCACGAAACAGGCTCCCAGAGCCACTCCTGTCAAAACTAGAGAAATCGCGACGAAGGTCAACGGATCGGTAGCACTTACGCCAAAAAGCAAGCTCCCCATTAATCGTGTCGCCGCAAAAGCGCCGGCCAAACCAATCAACACACCAAGAGCCGTGAGCCGCAATCCGTGTCGCAGGACTTCTTTGAAGATATTTTTGGTCTGAGCGCCCAGCGCCATCCGAATGCCGATCTCGTGCGTACGCTGAGTGACCGAGTAGCTCATCACGCCGTAGACTCCGACTGAAGCCAACAACAACGCAAGTCCGCCAAAGACTACCAGAAGTAACATCGTGAAGCGTTGGCGAGCCAGCGATTCGTAAATGAGATCGTTCGCCGTCCTGATATCGTAAAGCGCCAACCCACCGTCCAACGCACGAATCTCTTCTCGCACTGCTCCTAAGAGAGAGCGCGGATCTACGGAGGTGCGCGCGACCAGCGTCATTTCCGACTGAGCTTCCTGCCGATACGACTTGTAGACTTCCGGCACCGGATCGGTACTCAAGCTGTCCTGCTTTTCGCTTCGAACAACACCGACAATCGTTTCCCAGTCCCCGCGTTCTGCAGGCTTGGCAAACTTCACGCGTTTGCCGACTGGATTCTCATTTGGAAAGCAGCTTCGCGCGAACGCTTCGTTAACGATGATCGTCGGCTGGCTCTTCTCGTTGTCCGATGAGTCAAACAGTCTGCCGCTGATCACTTGAATCCCCATCGCGGCGAAGTAATCGGGCGTGATCGATTTGTGACGCACCTCACGAATGTAATCATCCGGAGGCGCGCCTTCGATAGTCATATCATTCGTGTATTGAGAGCCCTTCAATGCAGGCCTGCTCGTAGCGCCCGCGTCGAGCACGCCGGGTAGCGACTTGATGCGCTGCTCGGCTTGCTCGAAGAACGCGACAGCTTGAGCCGGCTCGGGATAGCGCAAGCCGGGGAGTGAGATGCTCAACATCAATACGTTGTTTGGATTGAATCCCGGATCGACCTGCTGCAATCGAATGAAACTTCGGATCATCAATCCCGCGCCGATGACCAGCACCAGCGCAAGCGCGACTTCAGCTACAACCAGCGCGCTGCGAACGTGCCCGCTTGCTGAACCGCCCTTCTGACCGCCTTCCTTCAGCGCGGACGTGAGATCGGGTTTCGAGCTTTGCAGAGCCGGGACATGTCCGAACAACAAGGTCGTGAACAAGGTGACGCCGACGCTGAAGGCAAGCACACGCCCGTCTAATCGAGCTTCATCCAATCGCGGAATGTCTCCCGGGCTGAACATGACTAGCAGGTCTTTGCACCAAAGCGCGAGCAGTAACCCGAGTCCCCCGCCGATCAGGGCGAGCACCAGATTCTCAGTGAGCAGTTGCCTGACGATGCGGCTTCGCCGCGCTCCGAGAGCCGTGCGGATTGCTACTTCTCTTGTGCGAGTAGCCGCACGAGCGAGCAGCAGATTCGCGACGTTCGCGCACGCGATCAAAAGAACCAATGCGACCGCGATGAGAAAAACGATCAAGGGCAGACGGGTATCGGAAACGATCCACTCCTTGAGCGGACCCAGTCCCACGCCCATCTGAGTATTGGTGTCGGGATATTCCTGTTCGAGCCGTCCCGCTATTGCGTTCATATCGGCGCGAGCTTGTTCAATCGTTACTCCCTGCTTCAGCCGTCCGACCGCGCGGAGAAAATGCGGCCTTCGCAACTTTGCTATCGCATGGTGGTTCCATCCAGTCGGCACCCACAACTCGATCTCTTTTGAAGGAAAATAAAAACCGGGCGGCATCACTCCGACGATCTCGCGATTTCTGCCGTTAAGCGCGATCGTCTGGCCGATAATATTCAGGTCTCCCGCGAAGCGTTGCTGCCAAAAGCCGTAACTCAACACGGCCACCAGATGATTGCCTTCCCACGTCTCCTCATCGCGGAGCGTGCGCCCGAGCATAGCGTCAGCTCCAAGCACCGAAAAAAGGTTGCCGGTGACGAACAATGCCTGAACTCGCTCGGGCTCACCGCTTCCGGTGAGTTGCAAACCGGTGATGCCGGGACCTTTTTTGTCCGAGCCGATGTAAGCGCCAATGTCTTCGAAGGATTGATTCTGTTGTTGCCAGTCGAACAAATTTGCGGGCGCGACAACAGCCTGAGTCCAGCCCTTGAGCGGGTTGGTTTCCCAGAACTGCATCAGCCGATCAGGCTGGCGATAAGGCATCGGATTGATCAGCACGGCATTGACGACTGAGAAGATTGCCGTGTTGGCTCCGATTCCAAGAGCCAGAGTGATTACTGCCACTGCGAAGAACCCTGGGTTCTTGGTTAAGAGTCGAATGCTGAATCGCAGGTCTTGAAGCATGCGGTCCTCCAACAACTCAATTTGGTTCGGTCCAATGCTACATTCCGCTCTTAGCGCTTCGCCTTGTAACCAATCGGCGTGCCATATCGCGAAGCACGAACATTGTTGAGGGACCTGATTTTGGCGTTTGATTGTGTCGAGCTCATGGCCGCTTTCGGGAACAAGCATTCCCACTAGCGCGAAGTCTCTGACCGACGATGTGCCGGCGATTGTATTTTTATTCGTATCTCAACGCGATCATCGGATCAACTTTTGTCGCGCGACGCGCGGGCAAGAAGCTCGCAAGCGCCGTGACCGCCAGCAATACCAACGTCGCCAGAACTATTGCCATCGGATCGTTGGAACTGATGCCGTAAAGGAAAGTTTTGACGAGTCGCGTCGCGAAGAGCGCTGCCGGAATTCCGATCAACGCCCCGATGACAAGGAAGGCGGCCGCGCGACTCATCACAAGCCACAGCACCGAACCTCGTTGTGCGCCCAAAGCCATTCGAATTCCGATCTCTCTCACGCGGCGAGTGACCCCGTAAGAGATCACCCCGTACAAACCGACTGCGGCGAGCAGCAGTGCAAGCAATCCGAAAAAGCTCGACAACGTAGCGATCAGACGATCAACCAGAATGTCGTGGTCGATCTCCTGATGCATGCTTCTCACTGAGAGCACGGGCACGCCGGGGTCGATCGCCGTTACTTCGCGGCCAATCGCCGCCGCGAGCTGCACCGAGTCGCGAGTCGTGCGAATACAAATGGACCTGGCGCCGGCTTGCTGACGCCAAACGGGAAAGTAGATCATCGGCTCGAGGTTCTCGCGCAGCCCAAAGTAACGCGCGTCCTTCACGACTCCCACGATTTCATACGCCTTGTCGGCTTTGTACTTTTCATCCATGACAATGTGCATGCCAATCGGGTTGCGCCCCTCGAAGAAATGCTGAGCGAGGTTCTCATTAATAATCGCCACTCGCGGACCGGGCGGCTCCGGACGCTCGACGCCGGGAGTAAACTTCTCGGGCGGATCGAGTGAATACGGCGGATTGTCTTCGTCGCGAAAATCGCGACCGGCAATAAGCGGAATGCCAACCGTCTCGAAGTATCCGGGCCCGATAGCGTTCATGTCGACGTACTTCTTATCATCGTCTTTCCATTGATAGCCTTCGATGCTGACGTCTCCGTTCCATCGCATGCCCGCAAGGGGTGTGATCATCGCGAGGCTGACCGACTGCACTCCGGGCAACTTCTCAATGTTAGGCCTCAGCCGCTCATAGAAGTCGCGCAGCCGCTGACCCTTGTATCCGTTGCGGCTCGGGTCGACTCGAACGACCAGGGCGTTATCCGCACGAAATCCGGAATCGATGTCGCGAAGCTTGCCAAGGCTTCGAACAAACAAGCCTGTTCCAATCAACAGCACCAGCGAAAGCGCGACCTGCCCTACGACAAGAGCATTGCTCAGGGTCAACCGAGACGGACCTGAAGCTCCCGGCGAGTCTTCCTTTAACGAGTGAACGAGATCGACCTTGGTGCTCTTTAGCGCGGGGGCGATTCCGTAGAGCACTCCGGTGATTAACGAAACTGCGAATGTGAAACCCAACAATCGCAAATCAGGTGTGACGTTCAGCGAAGACCGGCTCCAACCAGCGTCAGGCAGATAAGTGAGCAAGACCTGCACGCCAAGAAACGACAATGCCAGACCGACCACTCCACCCGCGAGCGCGATAACAATGCTTTCAACCAGCAATTGAGATGTGAGCTGAACCCGGCTCGCTCCTACCGCGAGCCTCACGGCCATCTCACGCTGACGCGCCGCGCCTCTTGCCAGCATCAGGTTCGCGACATTCGCGCACGCTATCAGAAGCACCGACCCGACAACGATCATTAAAATGAGGAGCGGGCGCTGAAGTTGGTTTCGCACATACGAGTAGCCTCGATCTGCGGGGATCAATTTCATCGGCCGCGCTTCATTGACTCGCGCTCCGGCAGGCGAGCCTTGACGTTCCGACGCTTCCTGATCGCGAAAAACAGCAAACAACTCGGTTTCGGCTTGCACGACGCTGGCGCCCGGAGCAAGTCGTCCGATGATTTGTATCCACCAATAATGACGAGTGTTCCATATCGTGAACGGGACGCCGGTAATCTGACTGTGCATCAGTATCGGGATAAAAATACTTGGAGAAGATGCCACATCCGTTCCGCGAAATCCGCTCCGCGATACGCCGACGATCGTGAACGGATAGCCGTTCAACCTGATCGTTCTGCCGATCGCGTTTGGATCGTTATTGAATCGAGAGTGCCAGTACTCGTAGCTCAGTACAACATACGGCAAGTCGCCCGACGCCCGATCGTCTTCGGCATCGAACAGGCGGCCTATCGCCGGCGCTACTCCCAACACATCGAAGTAGTTTCCAGAAACGGAAGCCGCTTCGGTAAGCTCGGTAGTGCTGGCGGCATCGGCTCCGTCCAACTGCATTCCCAGCGACTGACTTCCGCTATATGTCGCAAGCCCTGAGAAGCTTTCATTGTGCTCGCGAAATGCAACGTAGTCGGGATAGTTCCAGAAGGTTTGAGGCTTCGCTGGATTCGTCGCAACGAGGTAGAGTTCCTGCGGTGCTTTCACCGGCAGAAGCTTGAGCAGCATGGCATCGACGATGGTAAAGATCGCCGTATTGGCTCCGATGCCCAGGGCCAGTGATATCACGGCGACCGCGGTAGTCCCCGGACTCTTGCGAATCATTCGCAACGCGTAACGAAGCTCGGCGAGGCGGTTCTCAATCCACGATGGTAGGTTCATGATCCTCCTCCGAACGGCGTGAAGTCAGCGAGCCTGATGTTTCACAGTCTTCAACGCGCTACGTCGCGGTTGGGTTCAAATTCTCTCCGGCGAGCTTCATTGCAAGAATCGATCTCCATGGTTAGCGACCTGTCTGTAGAAACGCGCCGGTACGGATTCGCTTAGCTCCGAAGGAGCGACCTGTCTATAGCCGCGTTAAAGTCAGGGCATTCCTGTAGCTCCGTCAGGAGCGACCTGTCTATAGCCGCGTCAAAGTCAGGGCATTCCTGTAGCTCCGTCAGGAGCGACCTGTCTATAGCCACGTCAAAGTCAGAGCATTCCTGTAGCTCCGTCAGGAGCGACCTGTCTATAGCCGCGTCAAAGTCAGAGCATTCCTGTAGCTCCGTCAGGAGCGACCTGTCTATAGCCGCGTCAAAGTCAGGGCATTCCTGTAGCTCCGTCAGGAGCGACCTGTCTATAGCCGCGTTAAAGTCAGGGCATTCCTGTAGCTCCGAAGGAGCGACCTGTCTATAGCCGCGTCAAAGTCAGGGCATTCCCTGTAGCTCCGTCAGGAGCGACCTATCCATAGAATTGCAGCCGCTGCGGAAGCCAAGACGCGCCTGGTGCCTCAGTGAACCAGGTCGCTCCTGACGGAGCTACGCAAATCCCTACATGCGCACGTCTATAGACAGGCCGCTCCTAGCGGAGCAACGCACACTCAACGCTACTCGAAGCTTCTCTGAGTTCTCGTCGTTGTGCGATAGAATGCGGCTTTCATCATGCAAGTATCCAACAAAAAATATTTCAAACAGTGGCTCAATGAACTGAAGCCTGTCAATCCGGAGAAACTGTGGCGCGAGTTTCTCGAGCGCGATGATCTCCCGCCCCTCACTTTCGCATTTGAAGCATCAGCCGTCTATTCATCGAACATCGAGGGCAACACCATAGATCTCGATTCGTTCATGAACTCCAAGCTCAATCGCAACGGGCGAGCCTTCAAGGCAAAAGAGAGAAGAGAAATTGAGACGCTCATCGCCGCCTATCGTTTTGCGCGTACTCACGTGATAAATGAAAAGAACCTCTTCAAAGCTCACGCCATTCTATCGCAGCATCTGTTGCCCAAGTCTCAGCGGGGCAATTATCGCGACCAACGCATGTTCGTGTATAGCCAACACGGCATCGAGTTCGCGTCGATCGAACCGGAGTTCGTACCGCAAAAGATTAAAGAAGTGTTCGATGATGTGAAATCACTCAAGCGGCAACCCCAAGACGTTGCGAGCGTCTTCTACTACGCTTCGCTTTTGCATTTGGTATTCGTACACATCCACCCTTTTCAAGACGGCAACGGCCGCGCCGCGCGGTTATTGGAAAAGTGGTTCCTGGCGAGCTACCTTGGAAAGCGCGCCTGGCAAATTCCATCGGAGCAATACTACAAAGAGCATCGAGCAGAATACTATGAGAACATAAAAATTGGACTGAACTATTATGACTTGAATTACGAACTGTGTGTGCCATTTCTAACAATGCTTGTGAAGGCTCTGTGCAAATGACCGGAACCGTAGCTTCCGTATACTTTGCTTCGCTGGCATCTTCGCGATTCTAGGATCTTCGTCTCACCGAGTTCGAGACCGATCCAGACTCGGGGGCTACGCTTGAAGAAGTCTTTGCTCGAATCCGACGCGCTTCATGACAACTGACCTCAGGCTAGACTAGGAGAGGAACTTCCCGCAGAATATCGTTTATGAGCGCACAAACCGAGACCATCGAGATCACTGGACTCCCAGAAGGAACGAGAGAAGCAATAAAGGAGTTGAGCCAGAGCAAGGGAAAAAGCGCGGAGGAGTATCTTCGGACCTTGATCGCAGCCGAGCTTCTCTCCCAACAAAGCTTTGCTGAAATCCTCGCGCCGATTCGAGGAGGTCTTCGGAAAAGCGGAATGACTGAGGAGCAACTCGACGCGCACTTTGAGCGAGCCCGTGAAAAGGTTCACGAAAAAGAACAGAACAACAAACAATGAAGAGGTTCATCGCAGCAATGCGACGAGGTTAATATGACCAGGGCAGTTGAAGCGACATTCGACGGCGAGGCATTGATCCCCGATGAACCGCTTGACCTGAAGCCCAATACGCGCGTACGTGTGAGTATAGAAACGAGTGGTGCGCTACACATATCGGGCAAACCCTCAAGGGGCAGTTTAAGCGAGTTGTTTGGGTCGGTCGATTTGGGACATCCGACCGGCGCTGATAACGAGAGCATTGATGCTGATCTTGCTCGCGAGTACGCCTCCAAGCATGAGGAAGCCCGCTGATGTTTCTTGATGCCTCTGGTTTGCTTTGCTAAGCTGGGCCTATGAATCAAGAACTCGTAGCTGAAATACTTGCCTTGCCTGCCTCCGAACGCGTGCGCTTAGTCGACGCGATCTGGGACAGCATCGCTGAGTCCCCTGATGCGTTAGAGTTGACTCAATGGCAAAGGGACGAACTTGATATTCGTCTCGCTGAGTTCGAGGCCGATCGAGACTCTGGCGCTACGCTGGAAGAAGTCTTTGCTAGAATTCGACGCTCCTCATGACTCGACGCTTTATCATTCGGCACCGAGCCGAACGAGACATCCAGTCTGCTCTTGACTGGTATGAGTCACGCGAGCCGGGCCTTGGCGACGACTTTCTGGATGCAGTACAGAACAAGCTCGAACTGATCCGTAACTTTCCCGAATCCTGCCCAGTTATCTATCGTGATGTTCGCCGCGCCGTCGTATCCAGATTTCCTTACGTCGTCTTCTATGTTGTCGGTCCCGCCCGAGTCTCTGTTCTCGCTGTGCTTCACCATTCGCGGAATCCAAACCTTTGGCCGCGTCGTTAGCTAGGCTCTGACTCTTACAATCCAACCGCTGAACTCTGAACCCGCTATTCATACCTAAGCGCGTCCATCGGATCGACGTTAGCTGCACGACGCGCTGGCACGAAACAGGCTCCCAGAGCCACTCCTGCCAGCACTAGAGCTGTTGCCGCGAATGTCACAAGATCGCGAGCGCCTACGCCAAACAATAAGCTCTCCATCAAACGGCTCAACGCGAACGCGCCTGCGAGGCCAATCGCGACACCGCTGCCCACCAGCATCATTCCTTGTCTGAGCACCAGCTTCAACACATCGCCGATCTGCGCTCCCAATGCCATGCGCACGCCAATCTCGTGAGACCGCTGAGTCACCGAATACGACACGACACCGTAGACTCCGATGACCGACAACGCCAGGGCCGCACCAGCAAAAACTCCCAGCAACAGCAACACGAAGCGCGGTTCCGCCAACGACGTGCTAACCAGATGATCCATCGTCATCACGTTTGAAACGGCGAGTTCATGGTCGAGCGCTTGCACTTCGGACCGCACCGCTGCCGTGAGGGACATCGGATCACCGGTAGTTCGAACAACCAGGCTCATGCCTCTTTCGGCGTACTGCTGCTCAGAGAAATACATCATCGGACGGGATTCCAAATTCAAGCTAACGAACTTCACGTCCGAAACGATGCCGACTATCACGCGACGGTCCTTACTTCCAAAAAGCAAAACTTTGCCGAGCGGGTCTTCGCCTTCGAAATAACGGTGAGCCATCCTCTCACTGATTACGGCGACCTTCGGCGCGTCGACGGTGTCGGCTTCGGTGATCACGCGGCCTCGCTGCAATCTGATGCCCATCGCGCGAAAATAATCGGGCGTCACTTTCGCGTAGAACGAGACCGGTTCGCGATTCGGTTCAGGCTGCGGGCGCCCTTCAATCAGGAATGACGTGTCGGTGCCGCCGCCGCTGAGCGGCAGAGTGGAAATCGCGCCGGCCGCTTCAACTCCCGGCAGCGCCGAGACGCGATCGAGCAGTTGCTTAAAGAACGCGGCAGCCTGTGTTCGGTCAGCGTAACGAATTCGCGGCAGGCCTACATCTGCTCGCAACAACCCCTTCGCGTTGAAACCCGGATCGACGTGCTGAAGGTTTACAAAGCTTTTGATGAGCAGTCCCGCGCCGACCAGCAACATCAGCGCGAGCGAGACTTCGGCTACCACCAGCGCACTTCGAACTCGATTCCCTCGCGCCGAGGTTCTCTGATCGCGCCCGCCTTCCTTCAGCGCGCTGTTGAAGTTCGTGCGCGATGACAGCAACGCAGGCGCCAGCCCGAACGCGAGCCCGGTCACAACGGCAACCGCAAACGTGAAAGCGAGCACGCCCGTATCGACACCGATCTCTTCGAGGCGCGGCGTGCCTTTGGGAGCAAAGCTCACCAAAACATCCACCATCCAAAACGCGAGCAACAATCCCAGCGCGCCGCCGATCACCGCAAGAACGAGGCTCTCGGTCAGGTGCTGGCGAATCAAGCGAGTTCGAGATGCTCCAAGCGCGGCGCGTATCGCGACTTCCTTCTCACGCGCCGCGGCTCGCGACAGCAACAGGTTCGCTACGTTCGCGCAGGCGATTAGCAACACCAACACGACTGCGCCAAGCAAAACGAGCATCGCAATCCTCACGTCGCCAACCAACTGCTCTTGAAGCGGCACAAGCAACGTTCCGATGCCGCTGCTGGTATCGGGGTACTGTTCTGCGATTCGAGCGGCGAAGGCACTCATTTCTTTTTGCGCGCTTTCAAGCGAAACGCCTTCCTTCAACTTCGCAATTACTCTCAGAACGACACACCCGCGATCGCAGCCCTTCAATGCCGTTGCGAGTATCGGCCCCGTTGTAGTGAAAATCTCACTGTTGTTCAAGACCGGAAAGCTGAAGCCGCGCGGCATCACCCCGACTATCGTGAAATTGGCGCCGCCAAGCGTAACGTTCTTTCCGACGATGTCGGGATCGGATCCGAATCGACGCTGCCAAAGTTGATGGCTCAACAGCACGACGCGTTCGGACTCGGGGGCATCTTCATCCGCCGCGAACGTACGCCCGATCGCCGGAGCAACACCAAGCATGTCGAAGGTGTCGTAAGAAACTGCCGCGCCTTGAAGGTCTTCGGGTTCACCGCTCCCGGTGAGCGTCGGCCCCCAACCCAACAGCCCGGCGACGTGCTCGAATGATTGCGGTTGTTCGCGCCAGTCTTTCAAGTCAGCAGGCGAGCACCACTCGCGCTGGGGTCCGCCCTTCTGCTGATGATTCTCCCAAATCATCACGAGGCGCGCAGGATCTCGATAGGGTAGCGGTCGAAACAAGACTGAGTTGACCACGCTGAAGATCGCCGAGTTCGCGCCGATTCCCAGCGCAAGCGCAACAAGCGCAACCGCCGTGAATGCCTTGTTCCTGAGCAACAGCCGAACGCTATAACGCAAGTCTTGCCAGAGCGTTGTCATAGTTTGTTTCCCTATTCAGAAAGATCGAGCCTCGAGAATAACAATCGCCGTCCTCCACCGGTCTCAATCGTCAATCCTCTATCTTCACTCATACCTCAGAGCGACCATCGGATCGACTCTCGCGGCCCGGCGTGCTGGCACGAAACAGGCTCCCAGAGCCACTCCTGCCAACAGCAGCGACACCGCGATGAACGTCAGAACGTCCGTTGCGCTTACACCATAAAGCAAACTGGCCATTAAACGAGTTAGCGCAAACGCAGCCCCGGCTCCAAGCCCCACGCCGATAAGCGTCAGCTTTGCGCCCTGCCCGATCACTAGCCGCAGCACGTCGCTCGAGCTGGCGCCGAGCGCGATGCGCACTCCGATCTCCTGTGAGCGATTGGCTACGGTGTGCGAGAGCACGCCGTAGATTCCGATGACCGCGAGCACCGCAGCCAGGATGCCAAATGAAACCAGTAGTATCATAACGGCTCGGCGAGGCGCGACCGAACGGTTGAGTATCGTCGTCATCGTTTCGATGTTGGCGACCGCAAGTTCCTTATCAACCGCAGCGATCTGATTTCGAATCGAGCTCGCCATGCCAGCCGGATCGTTTTGAGTCCTCACGCTCAACGCCATGGATCGCCACGGATCCTGTGCGTGAGGAACGTAAACCAGCCCGCGCAGATTGTCATCGCGGCCGAGATAACGAACGTCTTCGACGACTCCGACGATCTCACGTAATTGGTTTTCGTCCCGCCATGAACGAATGCGTCTGCCAAGCGGATCGTCATCGCCAAACATCCGCCCTGCCATCGTCGAGTTGATGACGATGACTTTGCTGGCGTCCGCGCGGTCGCGCTGGTCAAAATCGCGGCCCCTGAGAAATCGGATGCCGGTGGTCGTGAAGTAACCCGGACTGACCACATTCCACGATCCGGAAAAATCCGATGTTGCAGGCGGCTCGGGTTGACCTTCGATCAGGAAACTTCGTCCGAGATACAAGCCTCCGCCGCCCAGCGGCAGCGCCGAACTCACGGCTGCTGACTCTACGCTGGGCGCCGCGGTGACGCTATCGATGATGTTCTTATAGAAAGCAACGATGCGATTCTGGTCCGGATACCTTATCCCCGGCGCGTTGAGCGTCATGGTAATGAGGCGATCAGCCTTAAGCCCCGGATCAATCTGTTGTACCTGGATGAAGCTGCGAATCGCCAGACCCGCTCCGACGAGCAAGACAAACGACAGCGCCAGCTCAGAGATCACAAGCCCATTGCGCAGCAGTTTGCTACGGACGCCGCCCATCGAGCCGCGCGATGATTCCTTGAGCGACTGTTGAAGATCAGCACGCGAAGACTGAACGGCAGGAATCAAGCCGCAGATAACGGCGGTCGCCAGCGACGCTAACAGCGCGAACAGCAAGACTCGCGGATCGATTCGAACCTCGGCCAGCCTCGGGGTGTCCCCGGGAACGATCGCCTTCATCAGATCGACACCCCACACAGCCAGAACCAAGCCGGCGCCGCCGCCGATGATTGCCAGAAGCAGACTCTCAGTCAATAGTTGAGTTATCAATCTGATTCGTCCCGCGCCAAGAGCCAGGCGAATCGCCATCTCGCGTTCTCGCGACGCGGCCCGTACTAACAGGAGATTGGCAACGTTGACGCACGCGATCAATAGAACGCAGCCTACGACCACAAGCAGAATGAGCAGAGAGGTCTTTGATTGGTTTCCTACGACGTAATCGCGAAGCTTGACGATTCGATTGCTCCAACCGCTGCGCGACGCCGGATTGTCCTGTTCCACTCGCGATGCGATCGCGGCCATCGCTGCATTCACCTGAGCGACAGAAACATTCGGCTTTAATCGCGCTATGCCCGAAAAGACTTGATTGTCGCGCCGCATCAGATCCGGACCCGGATTCGGGCCGACAGCAAGCGGCACGAATACGTCGCGATCCGCCGGCCAGGTCGAGTCTTTGGGCATCACGCCGAGAACCGGATATGGGCGACCGTTGAGGTAGATCTTCTGGCCAATGATGTTCGAATCGCCGCCGAGCCGCCGCTGCCACAGCCCGTAGCTCATCACAAGTGGAGCTGGGCCGGAAGCCGCATAGTCTTCGGGAAGAAAAGTTCGGCCAAGCACAGCGTCCCGACCCATCACCGAGAAGTAGTCTTCCGAAACCGCTGCGACCTTCACTCGTTCAGGTTCGCTGTCGCCGCCCGTCAGGTCAGCCGAGCTGAGCAAGCTCATCGCGGCAACGTATTCGAAAATGCCCTCGTTCTTCCAATCAAGATAGTCGGCGTAGGTGATTCCGCCATCATTCGATCCGCGGGACAGATTGAACGAAATCGGAACCGCAAGTCGCTCAGCATCCTTGTAAGCCAGCGGGCGCAACAGAATCCCGTTTACGAAGCTGAAGATGGTTGCATTTGCGCCAATGCCGAGCGCGAGTGTCAACACGGCTATCAAAGTGAAGCCCGGTTTCTTGAGCAGCATTCGCGCTCCGAAGCGCAGGTCTTGAATCAGAGTCCCCATATTTTCTCCGGTCTCTGGTTTTTGGTTTTTGGTTTCTGGTCTTGGTTTCTGGTTTCTGGTTTCTGGTTCCGTGCAACTCTAACCAAGAACCAGAAACCAGCAACCCCAAACTGGAAACCTATTCATATCTCAGCGCCACCATCGGATCGACCCTCGCGGCGCGGCGTCCTGGCACGAAACAGGCTCCCAGAGCCACTCCTGTGACCACTACCGCAACCGCTGCGAATGTGATCAGGTCGGTTGCTCCGACGCCAAACAACAAACTCGACATCACGCGTGTCAACGCGAACGCGCCGCCAAGTCCGATTGCGACTCCAATACCGGCCGTCAGCATTCCCTGGCCAATCACAAGCCTGATCACGTCTCCCGCCGGCGCGCCAAGCGCGACTCGAATGCCGATCTCGCGAGTGCGCTGCGTCACCGTATAGCTCATCACGCCGTAGATTCCAACTGCCGCCAGGATCATTGCCACTCCGGCAAACAATCCCAACGCGAGCATCGCGAACCGCCGCCTGGCCAGCGATTCGGTCACGCGCTCATCCATCGTCTTGATATCGTAGACCGGAGCGTTGGGATCCAGCTCGCGAATCTGCTGAGTTACAGCCGATACCAGGCTCGCCGGATTGCCGCGCGTGCGAACAACCTCGAACAAGCTTCCTGCCGCCGCTTGTTGGTGCGGCATGTAGAAAGCTACTCGAGAATCCGAGTCAAGAGCGTACTGTTTGACGTTCGCGACCACTCCAACAACTGTGAGCCAGGGCGAGGTGCCGGTTGCCGAACCGGTTTTCAGGCGCTTGCCGATCGGGTCCATTCCCGGCCAGTAGGTGGTCGCCATGTTTTGATCGACGATCGCTACTTTCGGCGAATCTTTCGTATCCTGCTCGCTGAAGAATCTTCCGCTGACCAGGGGTTCCTTCATTGTTTCGAAGTAGCCCTCGCTCGCGATTCGAAAGTCAGCTTGTATCGCGCTCTGCCGCGACGCAGCATCGTAACCTTCGATCGTAATGCTTCCCCAGCCGATGCTGCCGCTCAATGGAAGTATGGATGCGCAGCCTGCCGACTCGACGCCGGGCAATTTGATCAGGCGCTCGCGAAGCTGTTGATAAAAGGCGACTCGCTTCGAGCGATCGGAATACTCGGGTCCCGCAAGCGTGATGCGCATCGAAAGGACGTGATTCGGTGAGAAGCCCGGAGCGACTTGCTCAACCCGCACGAAGCTGCGAATCAGCAAGCCCGCGCCTATCAGAAGAATCAATGACAAAGCCATTTCGGCAATCACAAGGAGATTACGCAAGCGATGGCTCCCGCTGCCGACAAGACTGCGCCCGCTTTCTTTGAGCATTTCGTTCAGATTGACTTGCGAGCTTCGCAACGCGGGCGCAAGCCCGAACAGAATGCCAGTAAGCAACACTACAAGAGAAGTGAACAGCAGCACCCGGCCATCGACGGCGATATTCTGCATGCGAGGAATGTTTCCGGGATTGAGCGATCGCAGCGCGCTCAAACTCCAGACCGCGATCAGCAATCCAAGCGCCCCGCCCGCGCCGGCCAGCACCAATGCTTCGGTCAAAAGCTGACGCACAACTCGCCAGCGTCCCGCTCCAAGCGCGGTGCGAATCGCAATTTCCTTCTCGCGTTCAGTCGCTCTCGCCAAGAGCAGATTCGCTACGTTCGCGCACGCGATCAACAGCACACAGCCTACGGCTCCGAGCAGGATCAGAAGGGCCGGACGAATATCGCCGACGACTTGCTCCAAAAGCGGCCGCACGCTGAACGAGAACTGCCGGCCCGGCGGATAAGAATTGGGGAATTGCTGTTCGAGCGAGCGCGTTGCGGCGTCAAGCTCGGATTGCGCCTGCGCTACGGTGGCGCCCGGTTTTAGTCTGCCGATAATGTTGTAGTTTTCATCGCCTTGTTCGTTCCAATCCTTCGGCTCGAATTGCATCGAAACAACCAGGTCGGGTTGTTGAATAGAGGCCACAGTCGGCATCACTTCAAAGTTGAGCGAGAAGCTCGCCGGAAACACGCCGACGATGGCATAGGTAGTTCCGTCCAATGTCATCGTGCGGCCGACGACGTCTGGATCTCCGCCGAAGTGTTGCTGCCAGAAGCCGTGCGTCAGAATGACTGCCGGCGTGCCGCTCTTCGAATCTTCTTCGGCAAGAAAAGCGCGGCCGAGTTCGGGTTGAACGTCGAGAAGCGAGAGCATCGCCGAAGAACTCCTCACTGCGGCGAGAAGCTCGGGCGGTCCGTCGCCGCTGAGAATCATATGTTCGCCTTGAGCTATCCCAAGTTCTTCAAACGCGGTGCTGTTTGATTTGACCGCCAGGAACTGTCCGGGCGAAGGCCAGTCCTGCAGCACGTTCGCGCCGGGCGAATGCGTCCAGATGATCGCAAGCCGATCGGAGTTGCGATAAGACAATGGTCGCAACAGCAGTCCGTTGACCAAACTGAAGATCGCAGTATTGGCTCCGATGCCGAGCCCAAGCGTGATCACCGCGATAACGGTGAAAGCCGGCTTCCTTGCCAGCATTCGAAGACCGTAGCGGAGATCCTTCCAAAGTGAGTTCATCTTTTCGCTCCTGCTGCCTGAAGATCAGCCCGGCACCCACGCGCAATTCTTCCTAATGCCTGTCGCTGAACAACCAACTATCGTGCCAGCGAGATTGGCTTTGACTTCATCGAAACAGCCGGGTCGTCAGCTCGATCCGGAAGCTAGACTAAACTTAAAATCTGATTGAGTTTACGGTGATCAGACCGCGGGCGATGGCGTGACATAAGATGCTTTGCAACTCGCAATCCGAAATCCGCAATTTCTTTGGTGTCCGCCTGTAGGAACGTCTTTCCCATAATCGAGCAGATCGAAATGACGAAGGACCGTGCGCGCCAGATCATCACCGGTTACCAAAGACAATCCCGATCGAAAAGCGAACGTGGTTTCGTCGGCTTGACGAGCCGGCATCGTCGTCTCCGATAAAGACCGCAGTGTAGTCCGTCATTGCACGAATGCTGAATCTCTTGCTTAACCGAATATCGAGCCCGCCGCCAAAGGCAGCAGCAAATCCGGTTCGGCTGTTTGAGTCATCATGAGAAAACACGGCACTTGCCGTAGACACTTCGGCGGTCGATCTAGCTACGCCGAACAGCGTATGAGCGAATGGAGTTAATCGAGTCTTGTTCCGCCACTTGATTTCCGGCCCCGCCATGAAGTAGAAGGCCCTTTTATGAATGCTGAAGTCCTGCCCCGAGGCCGGCGTGCACGAGCCCTGCGAACAGAGTTGTACTGTCAGACGGGCAGTGCCGTTATCGAAGTACATTGAGAAATCGCCCTTGATTCCAAGATACCTGTTGAAGTTTCGAGTAACCGACATTTCAAATCCCTTGGCACCGCCGGCATCATCGCTAAAGAATCTTGAAAGCGGAAACGGATTGCTCGTGTTTGCTGCTTCGTCGTTCTTGAAATAGCCGTTAGCCGAATAGCCGCCAAAGATTTCGAGCTTGGGATACTGTACTGAACTTACCGACTGAGCGAGCGACGAAGACGAACACAGGCACACTACCGCTGCACAAATTGAAAGATATCGCATGCGTTTCTCCTGAAGGTCCGTTCTGAAGGCACAGGCATCATGAGAACGACACCGCGCGTGATGTCTTGCTGATAATAATTGAGGGTCTAGAGTTCAGCGTTCAGCGTTCGTGGTTGAGAGGTTAATTTTACTGGAATAACCCTGAACTACGAACTTCTGAACCCTGAACTCGGAGTCTATTCGTAGCGCAGCGCGATCATCGGGTCGACCTTCGCAGCTCGACGCGCAGGCACAAAACAGGCTGCCAGAGCCACTCCTGTGAGTATCAACGGTATCACGACGGACGTTATCGGATCAGTTGCCGTCACGCTGAACAACAAACTCGCCATCAATCGCGTCAACGTGAACGCTCACACGAGGCCAACCGCGACACCGATCAACGCGGTATTCATGCCCTGGCCGACAACGAGCTTCAGCACATCTCCTGTTTGCGCGCCGAGCGCCATCCGCAACCCGATCTCGCCCGTTCGCCGAGTCACTGTGTAAGCCATCACACTGTAGATTCCGATAGCCGCCAGGACCAACGCCACAGATGCGAACAAACCGAGCAGCAACAATGTGAATCGCTGATTCGAGATCGTTCCATACCAGGAACTCATTCATACCTCAGCGCGACCATTGGATCCACCTTTATCGCGCGGCGTGCCGGCACCAAACAGGCTCCCAGAGCCACTCCTGTGAGCACCACCGGAATCGCGATGAATGTCAGCGGGTCCGTTGCGCTCACGCCATACAGCAAGGTAGACATCAACCGAGTCAGCGCGAACGACGCCACGAGACCGACGAGCAACCCCGTCCCTACCAGGAGCATTCCCTGCCTTACGATCAGGTTCAGCACGTCGCCGGCTTGCGCGCCCAATGCCATGCGAAGACCGATTTCGTGTGTGCGCTCGGCAACCGCGTAAGACATCACTCCGTAGATTCCGACGGAAGCCAGGACCAAAGCCACGGCCGCGAGAATGCCGAGCAGCATCATGTTGAAGCGTCGTTGCGACAGCATCTCGGCAAGCGTCTGGCGCATGGTCTTAATGTTGTAAACTGACTGGTCCTTATCGATCGCCCATACTTCACTACGCAAAGCGCCCGCCAGAGCGGAGGGATCACCAGTCGTGCGCGCGACAATAGTCAAACTGCCATCCGGACTTTGCGCCTCGGGCAAAAACGTTTCGGGACGCACGGGACGGTCAAATCCGGTACGACGCATGTCGCCGACAACGCCTACGATCGTGATCCATGGATTCTCGTTTGGTCCCGGCTGGCCGTAAATGTATCGCTTTCCGATGGGGTCTTCGGCGGGGAAAAACCGGCGCGCGAAGGTCTGATTGATTATCGCGACCAGAGGCGCACCCGGCACGTCGCGTTCATCAAACTCACGTCCGGCGAGCAATGGAATACCCATCACCCTGAAGTATTTGTTGGACACCGAGTCCAGCGGAACCTCGATAGACTCAGCGCCGACCGGCACAGGACGGCCTTCAATGGTGAAGTTAGTGGAGTTCGGCGTATCGTCGAGGAAGACGCTGGCGATTGCACCCGCTGATTGCACGCCCGGCAACGCTTCAAGGCGATCCAACAATTGCTGATAAAAGCCCGAGACCTGCTTGCCGTCCTTGTACTTCGAACCCGGCAATTGTATGCGCATCGTCAGCAGGTTTTCGGGATTGAATCCAAGCTCGAACTGCTGAAGCCGAACAAAACTGCGTATCAACAAACCCGCGCCGACGAGCAACACCAACGACAGCGCGATCTCTGAAACGACCAGCAGGTTCCGAATGCGCATCGTTCGTGTGCCGCCGCCCGCGCCGCGCCCTCCCTCTTTGAGCGCGTCGTTCAGATCAGGCTTTGAAGCCTGCAACGCCGGGACCAGCCCGAAGACCAATCCTGTCAGTAACGAGACGCCTAGAGTGAATAGGAGCACTTTGAGATCGATTTTGGTTTGATCGAGATGTGGGATGTCTGTGGGACTGACCGCGAGCAATGCATCCAATCCCCAGAACGCAAGTAACAAACCTACTGCGCCTCCGATCGCGCCCAGCAAGATGCTTTCCGTCAGCAACTGTCTTATTACTCGCCAACGTCCCGCCCCAAGCGCGAGACGGATCGCCATCTCTTTTTCTCTGATCGACGCGCGCGCCAACAGCAGGTTCGCAACATTAGCGCACGCGATCAGCAGAACGAACCCGACCGCGCCGAGCAAAATCAGAAGCGCCGTTTTGACGCCTTTCGTCTCCTGATCGCGAAGCAGCACCAGGTTGATACCATAGTTCGACTGCGAATACTGATCGTCCAATCTCTTTGCGATCGCGCCCATGTCTTGCCGGGCCTGAGCGATCGTCACTCCGGGTTTGAGCCGACCGACTGCCTTGTACGAAATCTGGCTGCGCGCCTGCTTTCTTTGAGGTGTAATCGGAATCGGAATCCACAATTCAATGTTCTTCTCGGGAAAGTTGAAGCTCGCCGGCATGACTCCAAGCACTGTTCGATTGACACCGTTCATGCTTATCTGTTGGCCAACGATTCCGGGATCGCTTCCGAAACGTCTCTGCCACAGGCCGTGACTCAACACGACAACCAGATCTTTGCCGGGCTCTTCTTCAGCTTCGGTGAACACCTGGCCGAGCAGTGGCTCCACGCCAAGCACCGAGAACAGACTGGCGGTTGACCATAGGCCCATCACGCGCACTGGATCGCCTGCACCGGTGAGATTAAAGCTACGGTTGTTGAAGGCAGCCATGTCCTCGTATGACTGGTTTTGTTCTTTGAAGTCGACGTAGTTCGGATACGAGTGCCAGTCTTCGGTCACGCCGAGCTTTGGATTGTCCATCCAGATCATCGAAATTCGTTCGAAGTTTCTGTAGGGCAGCGGCCGCAGGAGGAGGGCGTTGACTACGCTGAAGATCGCGGTGTTCGCTCCAATGCCTATTGCGAGTGCGAGAACCGCGATGGCGGTGAAAGATGATTTCTTCAGCAGCATTCGAACGCTGTATCGTAGATCTTGTATTAAGGTTTCCATAATCATATTTCCGATTTCCGATTGGCGATTGCCGATTGTTTGGCACGTGCGGCTGAGATCCGCGATGACGCCATGATCGCTACGAGCTCATTGGCTTCCGTCAGAAGCGACCCGACCTTAGACGCAGGAAGAAGACCCGCTTCGACAATCAGTTCCATCCAAAAGGCACTCTCGTCAGCTTCTTCTTCTACAATCCCAATCTTCGCGATGAACTCCGCCCTCGAGCGAGATCTACAGCAGGCTCGGTAGTTTGATCCAACCCCAGCGCCGCAACGAACCAGTTGGTTGCCGATTGCTCTTCCCGACGTAGTCTTGGGAAGCGCCTCGACCAATTTCACCACTCTCAACGCGAACTTCTTTGTTCTCTCTTTCAGGTCTTCTTTATTCATCCGTCCTTATTCGGCAATCGCAAATCGGCAATCGGCAATTCTCCTCATTCGTATCGTAGCGCGATCATCGGATCGACTTTGATCGCGCGGCGAGCCGGGACCAAACAGGCTCCCAGAGCCACTCCTGTGAGCAGCACCGCAATCCCGGCGAACGTCAAGGGATCGGTCGCGCCGGTTGCAAACAGCAAGCTCGCCATCAAGCGGGTCAGCGCAAACGCTCCAGCCAATCCAATCCCAACCCCAACCAGCGCGAGCGTCATCCCCTGACTTACAACAAGCCTGAGTACGTCTCCGGTGCGCGCCCCCAACGCCATTCGAATCCCCAACTCGTGTGTACGCTGTGTGACCGAGTAACTCATCACGCCGTACAAACCCACCGCCGCAAGGATCAATGCGACAGCTCCAAACGTGACCAGAAGCAGCATCGCGAAACGCTGTCTGGCGACCGATTCATAAACCAACTGCTCAAGAGATCGGGTGCGCGCGATCGGCTGATCTTTATCGATCGCCAATACCTGGCTTCGAATCGCGGAGGTCAGCGCGGTTGGATTGCTCTCAGTGCGAACGATCAGCGTCATGCCGGAGAATGGGTTTTGCGAATACGGTTCGTAGGTTTGAAGAGGAGATGGCTGGGAAAGTCCGTACTGCTTCACGTTGCCGACGACACCAACGATTTCCCGAAATATCTCCGGGCCGTTTGTAACGTTGATGCCTTTGCCTATCGGATCCTCATCCGGAAAGTAACGCCGCGCCATTTCTTCGTTGACGATCGCGACTCGAGTCGTGTCCTTGCGATCCTGATCGGTGAACACGCGGCCTCGCACCAAAGGAATGCCCATGGCTTTGAAGTAGTCGGGCGTGACCGCATAGTAATTGGTGCTTTTGTCTTCGCCGGGCGCTGCGGGCGGACGGCCCTGAATGTTGAACCGGAGCAGATAATCGCTCTGGATAGGCATTGATTGAGTCGCGCCAACAGAGACGACCCCGGGAAGGGCGGACACTTTCTCGATAAGCTGATTGTAGAAAGCTGCCAACTGATCGGCCTGCGCGTATTTCTTTCCGGGCAGAGATATATTGACCGCTAAGCCGTTCTTGATGTTGAAGCCGGGATGAACCTGCTGGAGACGATAGAAGCTGCGAATCAACAATCCCGCGCCGACCAGCAACATCAGCGCGAGCGCGACTTCGGTTATCACGAGCGACCCTCGGACTCGATGATGGCCGCCCGTGCTTCCGCGCCCGCCTTCTCTTAATATCTCATTGAGATTCGGTCTCGATGCCTGCAAAGCCGGCGCCAGCCCAAAGAGTATTCCTGTAAGCAATGTGACGGAGAGCGTAAAGGCGATTACTCGTCCGTCGAGAGCTACATCTTTGACACGCGGGAGATCATCAGGCGCCAGCGCCAGCAACAAGTCCGTCCCCCAAAGCGCAAGCAATATTCCTACGATCCCTCCTGCAAAGGCTAATAAAACGCTCTCGGTCAATAACTGCCTAACCACACGCCAGCGGCTTGCGCCGAGTGCCGTCCGAATCGCTATTTCTTTTTGTCTCGAAGTCGCGCGCGCGAGCAAAAGGTTCGCGACATTTGCGCAAGCGATAAGCAGAACCAACGCGACCGCTCCTAGCAGAATCAACAGAGCCGGCTTGATGTCGCGAACGTCGTACTCCTGCATCGGGAAAACATTGACGCTCCATCCGCCGTTTGACCCCGAATATTGCTCAGCCAATCGCCCCGCAATGGTGACCATCTCGGCGTTAGCCTGCTCGATCGTTATGCCTGGCTTTAGCCGGCCGATCACCGATAGATAGTGAGCGCCGTGTGCTTGAGCTAGTTGCGCAGTGAATCCGTTTGGTGTCCAAATCTCGGTGTCGCGATCGGGAAACTGAAACGAAGCAGGCATCACTCCGATCACCGTAAAGCTCGTCGCATTGAGCGAGATTGATTCACCGATAATGTTCGGGTCTGAACTGAAGCGTCGTTTCCACAAAGAACTGCTCAGGAGCGCTACATTTTGACCGGGCTGATCCTCTTCGTTGAGGAACGTGCGACCCAGCGCAGCCTTAGCCCCCAGGATTTCGAAGAGAGTCGCCGACACTCTTGCGCCTCGAAGCCGTTCGGGTTCAGCGTCGCCGCTCGTGAAGTTGTAAGCGGTGCCGCCGTACGCCGCGAGCTGCTCGAACACGGTATTCTGCTTCTGCCAATCGGTAAAGTTGCCGGGCGATACCGAGAACTCCGAGAACTGCGGGAGCTTGTTTTCTCTCAAGACCATCAACCGGTCAGGATCGTTATAGGGAAGCGCTCGCAGCAGAACCGTATTGACGACGCTGAAGATAGCGGCGTTCGCTCCAATACCCAGCGCCAGAGCGATTACGGCGATGGCGGAAAAGCCGGGATTCTTCACCAGCATTCGAACCCCGTAGCGTATGTCACTCAGAAAATGGTTCATAAGCTCCCCCGATCATAATTCTCGGATTTGCGTTGGCCGCTTTTCGGACTTTGCGGTCCTTTGCGCTCTTCGCGCGAACCGAAGGGAAACCGTGGAAGTTGTACCTCTTTGCTTCAGCGAAGAGCGCAAAGAAACGCAAAGCCCGCAAAGTCATTCGTATCGCAGCGCTACCATCGGGTCTACCTTCGCCGCGCGCCGTGCTGGCACGAAACAGGCTCCCAGAGCCACTCCTGTCAGAAGTACCGAAACCGCCCCGAATGTTATCGGGTCAGTTGCCGTCACTCCAAACAACAGAGACGACATCAACCTCGTCAGCCCAACTGCCGTAACGAGCCCCGCTCCAACTCCGAATCCCGCAAGCACCACTCCTTGTCCAACGACGAGCTTCAGAACATCCTTACGCTCAGCGCCCAGCGCCATCCGAAGACCGATCTCGCGCGTACGCTGCGTGACCGCATAAGACATCACGCCGTAGATTCCAACCGTAGCCAGAATCAACGCCACCGCGGCGAACACCCCGAACAGCGCGGTGTAAAGCCGCGGCTGCCACACCGAGATTGCTACCACGTCCTTCATCGGCATCGCGTGACTGATCGGCAAATCGGGATCGAGATCTCTCACCTGCGAGCGCACTACAGATATCAAACTCTCCGGACGGCCGGAAGTTCGAATCGCGAGACTCGACCTGCCGATCGGCATCTGAGCAAACGGCAAGTAGACCGATTCGCGCGTAGAGGCATCAAGCCGTTCGTGCCTCACTTCGCTAACTACGCCGACGATAGTGTGCCAGGGTTCATTATCCTCGGGAGGTCCGAAGCGAATTCGCTGGCCTATCGGATCTGAGTTGGGCCAGTATTCGCGAGCCAGCCGCTCATCAACAATCGTGACCTTCGCGGACTCAGCCGTATCTCGTTCGTTGAAGTCTCTTCCTTTCACGAGTGTGATCCCCATCGCTCTGAAATAATTCGGGCTGATCACGCAGTGGTTGATCATCGGAGCTTCGCCGACCGGCAACACCGGGAAGCCTTCGACGGTGAGACTTCGACCCCAGTTGTCTCCGCCAAGCGGCAAATGCGAGACCGTTCCCGCGCTCTCCACGCCTGGAAGCGCTCTCACGCGATCAAGCAACTGTTGAAAGAACGCGACGCGCGTTTCAGGTTGTCGATACTTAGCTCCGGGCAGACCGATCTTGAATGTAAGCACGCCCTCAGCATTGATCCCCGCTTTGACATTTTGCAGGCTGATGAAGCTGCGCATCATTAATCCAGCGCCAACCAGGAGCACAAGCGAGAGCGCAATCTCGGCGACCACGAGCATGCTTCGAAGCCGGCCGCGACCGCCGCCCGAACCGCTTCGCCCGCCCTCCTTGAGTGTTTCGTTCAAGTCAGGATTCGACGCTTCAAGCGCTGGAGCCGTGCCAAAAACAAAACCCGTCAATAAGGAACACGCCGCAGTGAAGCCGAACACTCGGCCGTCAAGGTCGAACTTCATCCAGAATGGAATGTCGATTGGAATCGCGGCAAGCAGCAGGTCCATTCCCCATAAGGCGAGCATCAACCCAAGCGCTCCGCTTATCAGGCCGAGCAACAAACTCTCGGTGAGCAGTTGTCGAAAGATTCGCTTGCGATTCGCGCCCAACGCCGCTCGAATCGCGATCTCTTTTTGGCGGGCCGTCGCTCGAGCGAGCAACAGGTTGGCAACGTTCACGCATGCGATCAGCAACACAAACGCAACCACTCCGAGCAGAATCAAAAGCGCCTTCCTGTAATCGCCGGTCAGCGACGCTCGCAGATCGATAACGTTTACGCTCAAGCCTTCGTTTGTGATTGGATTCTGGCTCTCGATGTTCGCGGCAATGCCGGTCATCTCGGCTTTCGCTTGCCCGAGCGTGATGCCGGGCTTCAACCGCGCGATTGCGTTGAGACCATGATCGGTGCGAGTGAATAACTTCGGAGTGAGAGCGAGCGGTCCCCACGCTTCGGCGACTTCTGGAAACTGAAAACCTTTTGGCATGACTCCGATAACGACACGCGGGCGATTGTTGAGTGACAGCGTCTGGCCCAAGACGTTCGGATCGCCCCCGAAACGCCGCTGCCATAAGCCGTAGCTCAGGATGACTACCAGATCGTGATCGGGTTGATCTTCATCGGCGGTGAACGTGCGTCCGAGGATCGGAGCTACGCCGAGGATTTCGAACAGGCCTTGATTGACGAACGCGCCCTTGATCTGCTCGGGCTCACTCGATCCGCTTGCGCCGCCTGCCATAGCGAACCCGCTGGTGTCGTAGCAGGCAATGTCTTCGAACACGTTATTCTGCTGACGCCAATCGAGAAAGTTCGGATAAGACACGCTCATCGAAGCAATGCCTCTTTTGAGCGCGGTCTCATCGAGAAGCACGAGCCGTTCAGGATCGTGATATGGCAGCGGCCTGAGCATGATCCCGTTAACGAAACTAAAGATGGTGCTGATAGCCCCAATGCCGAGCGCGAGCGAAAGCACGGCTACTAAAGTGAGCCCGGGACTCTTGCGGAGCATCCTCGCGCCGTAACGAGTGTCTTGCCAAAGATCACGAATCATCGTTCCCCCTCATTAATCTCTCGATTCGCAATTCGAAATTCGAACTTCGAGACTCCTCCCGGCTTCCCCCCGGTCGTCGGTCGGCGGTCATCGGTCCGCGTCTCCGCCTTGCTACCAATAGGTGTGCCATTTCCGAGACGCTCGCAGATTGTTGAAGAGTCGAGGCTTGGCTCTCGACATCTCCAGGCGCTTCCTTTGTTACTGCTCGCTTTCGGGATAGACGCTTCCCAATACCGCAAAGAATGGGTCCGGTCCAGAGTTACGACTTGCAACAGAATCTGCATGTTCGGTTATGTTCCTTGATCGCTATGTGAGTGGAGCGTAATATTCGGCACATCGAAGTCTTGGCTCAGCTCTGTGGGAATCCCTCGCATTAATTTGTCCGACTCGGCTGAGAGCGACTAAGAACAATGTTAGTCTCGGCCTATGAATCAAGAACTCGTAGCTGAAATCCTGGCCTTGCCTGCTTGTGAGCGAGTACGCCTGGTCGACGCGATCTGGGACAGCATCGCGAGCGCTCCTGATGCAATAGAGCTGACTCAATGGCAAAAGGATGAACTCGACAGTCGCCTGGCTGAGCTCGAATCCGACCCAGACTCCGGGGCTACAATGGAAGAAGTCTTTGCTCGAATCCGACGGGCCTCATGACTCGCCGGCTTATTGTTCGGCCACGAGCCGAGCGAGACATCCAGTCTGCGTTCACATAATCCGGGCTACCTCAGTAACTACGTAAAACCAAGTTCGGGGTCGGGCGTGCAATTACAATTCGAAAGAAGAGAACAACCGCTCTTTTGTTTCGGTGCTTCTGCCTTGCGCGTTCCATTATCTCCTGTTAAAAGTTCTCCAGCTTTTTTTGGCTGCTCCTTCAAAGTAAACTAATCACGATTGGATCACGAGATGCGTTTGCCTCGCGGCTTTGCTGACGACGTCAAGAATCAAGGCGACATTGTGCGCGTAGTTTCAGACTATGTCAGCCTCAAAAAACGTGGAGCAAACTATCTCGCGTGCTGCCCTTTTCATTCGGAAAAGACCCCGTCGTTCAACGTTCATCCCGGCAAAGGGCTGTTCAAGTGTTTCGGCTGCGGCGCCGGCGGCAGCATCTTTGATTTCGTGATGCGAATAGAAGGCTGCGGTTTCCCTGAAGCTGTTCGCATCGTAGCCGAAAAGAGCGGCATCCCTGTTCCGGTTGTCGACGAGACCGAAGATCACAAGAAGATCTCGCGAGATCGCGATACCGTGCTTCGTTTGAATGAATGGGCCGCTGAATTCTTTGAGCTTCAGCTAAACAATAGCGACGAAGGCGAGGCCGCGCGCGACTACGTTCGTTCGCGAGGCATCAAAGAGGAAACGGCAAAGCTGTTCCGGCTTGGTTACGCGCCCGACACCTGGGACGCGCTCACAAATCATCTCAGGGAGCGAGGCGCAACTACCGATGACATTCACAACAGCGGGCTCGCGGTCATCAAAGATACCGGCGGCTTCTACGATCGCTTCCGCGCTCGAATCATTTTTCCGATAACCGATTCACAAGGGCGAGTGATCGCGTTCGGCGGGAGAGTAATGGGCGAGGGTGAGCCGAAATACCTGAACTCGCCTGAGACCGCGTTGTACACAAAAGGGCGAAATCTTTTCGGACTCGGTCACGCGAGGAATGAGATTCGACATTTCGGGTTTGCGATTCTGGTCGAAGGCTATCTCGACTGTATGATTCCATTTCAGGAAGGCGTGCATAATATCGTTGCGAGTCTGGGCACAGCGCTCACAGATAGCCAGGTAAGACTTCTTCGCCGCTACATGGATCAACCTCAGATCGTCGTGAACTTCGATCCCGACTCCGCGGGCCAGGCCGCCACCATGCGCTCGATCGACGTCTTGTTGGCTGAAGGCTTCAAGGTGAACATACTCGCTATGCCAACCAATCAGGACCCCGATGAATTTGTTCGAACTCACGGAGTCGAGAGTTTCCGCGAGCTCCTCAAGACAACGCAGCCTTATCTCGATTACATAATCGAGGTGTCGATAGCCGCGCACGACACTTCGCGGCCGACTGGAAAAGTAGCCGCCATAAATGCGATCCTGCCGCACCTCGCAAGAATGCGCGACAAAGTCGCGCGCGCAGACTACGCCGATCAGATCGCGGACCGCCTGAAGATAGACTCTCGCGTCGTGCGCGAGGAGCTAAAGCGCACGGCTACAAACCGCCAACATGCCCTCGACAAGAAAACAGTAAGATCCTCCGAGGAGGTCACGGTGGCCGAGCGTCAACTGCTCGAGCTGATGCTCGCAAATCAAGAGGTGCGGGGCGCAATGATTTCGGCGTTGACCGAGGACGATTACTCAGAACTGGCTACTGGAGCCGTTTTCACGGCGATCGTTAATCTCGAAGGACGCGCGCTGGAACCCAGCTTTGAGACGCTTACAGATATTGTCGAAGGTGACACTGAGCGCGAGATTCTTCCCGCGCTGCTGATGAGCGACCTCTCGTGGGCGGGCGGCGACGATTTCGATACTCTTTTCAAGAAGGCAACCGAAGCGCTTTCCTCGCTGCGCCGGCGAAGATTTGAACGGATGCTTGACGCGCTTCAGATTGAAATGGGGAGCGCCGAACGAGCTCAGGACGTCGAGCGTTATCAGCTTCTGTTCCGGCAAAAAATAGAAATAAAGAATCGAATGCTCGCGCTTTCGGCAATTTAGTTTAGCGGACTCGGTAAGCGATCATCCAATTGAAAAGACAGCTTAACGCATAATGCTCGTTGATTTGCGCAAACGAGTTGTTAGGAAATTATTACAACGCTTCCGCAAACATAAATTATTCGCGATTGAGCGATTAGTATCTTGACAGATTTTTCCATTGAGGGTACGAATTCACAGTGGCTTTGACAGCGCCTCGATGAAATGCCCCACGGGAGAGCAAGCTTGTCCGAGATCGAAAAATATTCAGACGAAGTAGAGAAACTTCTCGAAGTCGGAAAAGAGAAAGACTATCTCACCTACGACGATATCAATCGATTACTGCCTCCCGACATGAATTCCGCCGATGAGATCGAAGCGATACTCGACGTGATCGGCGCCGAAGGTATTTCAATTTCAGATTCGGACGAAAAGTTCATCGAAGCCGCAGCAGCGGTCGGAAACAACGGCGACGGAAAAATCGAAGAAGTACTCGACGAAGAGTTGGACCTCGACCTGACTCCCGGGACGCTGGATAAAACGAACGATCCCGTTCGTTTGTACCTTCGAGAGATGGCGGTCGTGCAGTTGTTGACTCGCGATGGCGAGGTCTCAATCGCGAGGCGCATCGAACGAGGCCGATTGCGCGTGTTGAAGGCAATTTCTCGCTCGCCGTTGTGCATCGAGGAAATTATTCAGATCGGCGAGCGTCTTCGCCGCGGTGAGCTTCACATCCGGGAAGTCGTTCAATTCAGCGAACAGGAACCGGTCACCGAAGAGCGCGTCGCTGAATACGAAACTCTGACACTTGAAGCCATCAATGAATTGAAGAAAAGCTACGCGCGCATGCTTAAGCTTTATGACCGTGTTCTGGATGAGCCCAGAAAGTCTGCACGTTTGCCCAGGCAGCGCCGAAAACTCGCAGTCGCGCGCATCGAGCTGAGCAAACAGGCGCGGGACCTCGATTTGTTGTTGCAACAGAATGGTCATTTTATCGCTCTGATTCGCGACTGCGTGAATAGCGCGCGAGACACAAGAGCGCGAATCGAGAAAGCCCACCGCGCTATTGAAAAGAAGAAATGGAATGAAGACGAACGTGAGTTGAGACGCAATCTCCGCGACGCCGAGCGAAGGCTCGCGGAAATGGAAACGAGTTGGCACGCTTCGGCAGTTGAGCTCGAGCGTTCGTTGATGTCGATCAACAAAGGCGAGCGCGAAGCCGACTTCGCGAAACAGGAATTGATCGAAGCAAACCTACGGTTGGTCGTTTCCATTGCAAAGAAATACACAAACCGCGGGCTGCAGTTCCTCGACCTCATCCAGGAAGGCAACATAGGACTGATGAAAGCGGTCGACAAGTTCGAGTGGCGGCGTGGCTATAAGTTTTCGACTTATGCGACGTGGTGGATTCGCCAGGCGATCACTCGCGCGATTGCCGATCAGGCTCGCACGATTCGAATTCCAGTTCACATGATCGAACAGATCAATAAGCTGATTAGGACTTCGCGATCGCTCGTGCAGGAACTAGGCCGGGAACCAAGCTCCGAAGAGATCGCGAAGAAGATGGACATATCTGTTTCAAAGGTTCGGAAGGTCTTGAAGATCGCTCAGGAACCCATCTCACTGGAGACTCCCATCGGTGAAGAAGAAGACTCGCACCTGGGCGACTTCATCGAGGACAGAACAATCGCAAATCCCGCCGACGCCGTGATCACGACAAACCTGCGAGAGATCACCGAAGAAGTTTTGAAGTCATTGACACCTCGCGAAGAGAAAGTCATCAAGATGCGATTTGGGCTTGGCCCTCACGGAAGCGAACACACGCTCGAAGAAGTGGGCCAGCACTTCGCCGTTACCCGCGAGCGCATTCGCCAGATCGAAGCAAAAGCACTCAGGAAACTCCGCCATCCATCACGGTCAAGAAAACTGAAAGCGTTTCTGGAATCAGCAGCGCGGCCTTAGCAATCATTTTCCGAGCCGAGCGACACTAATTCGACGCATGTCCTGAACAACGTAGGCTTGGGAGTAGGCAGCCCAATTGATAGATTGTGAGATTGACATGGACCGAGGCGGAGACTTTATCTTTGGATTCGCATAACACGGTTGAAGAGAGTGCAACACACGCGGAGTAAATCGCTGATTACTCTTAGGAAACATGTTGGAACACTCAATTCAATCCCCCAGGATTATGAGAAAGGGCTTATGCGCTTTTACGTATAATTCATGTTCGACCTGAAACCTCTAACAGTGCCTATCTATATCAATTGGTTTAACCTTCTTGATGAGGGTGTTATGCTGCGACGGTAGGTTGTGCTGGACGACTCAGCATTTTACTTCACCGGTCGCAATCGATAGCCCAGGAGGATCATTATGTCACTCGCCATGCACTGGGGCACATTCGTCAAAGCGGTCCCCTCGACGGCTCCCAACTCTTCGAGCGTTCAAGTCTGCCTTGAGATTGCTGAGACGGCGTTACGCCGGTTCAGCCTAAGAGTGTTCGATCCGGCGGATGAGGAATTTGATTTTGCCGTAGGCGGTATTCGAGATGACTTGAATGTGATCGTACAGGTGGTTTGCGTGCCGCTCGATCGAATAAACACATGGATCATTGTCTCGGCCACATCAACTAGTTCGAAGCAAGCCGAGGGTCTGCGTAATTTGATTCGTGAGTTCATAGTCGACGCAAGTGTGTAGTCCAGAGGATATCATTCGAGAACGAATAGGTCGCAGCGGTTTGAGCGCCTAACAAATCGTTGGACGCGAGCGGCGGGAGCGTCTTTCGCAACTAGATTCATCCGGCGATGCTTGAATGAAATCGCGCCGGCCGCGTCAACTCTAACGTTCGGCGGACAAACCACTATTCGAATCTAGTTGGAAGGAGCTGATATGGCTCGGGGGGCTAGATATCGCAGCGAGGTGTTTCACGCAATACTTGATGAGGCCGCTCGAAAGCTCGCGCTTTCGTCTCAAGAAACAACAGCCTTTCAGCATTCCGGGATCAGGGGCGACGAACGAGCAGCATCGCTCGCAGAGTTCCTTCGACAGCATTTGCCTGGAGATTTTGACGTAAGGAAGGGTGAGGCCATCGACTTCAAGGATGCGCGCACCGGCCAGCTTGATCTCGTTGTATACGATCGTTCTGGCTCGTCCCCGATCCTCATTGGGAGTGAAAACATACTGCTGCCTTGTGAATCACTTTACGTTGTCATCGAAGTTAAGACGACGCTTACTCAAGACGAATTAAACAGAGCCTATCGCAGTGCGCTAAAGGTTCGGTCGCTTCGCCCTTTCAAGAAACAGTTCGTAGGTCCCCGCCGGGACGGAGCGCCTGCAGACGATCATAACTACCGATGTCTATATGTGATTCTTGCTTACAAAACTAACCTTGGTGCAGAGGATTGGCTTAACAAAGAATTCGCTAGGGCTCAATCAGCCGCGAGCGCCGCTGGCGCCGGGCTCGATGTGGTGGATCGCGTGATCGTACTTAATCGGGGAATGATAAATCCTAGCAACGCCACGGGAAAAGCCGTTGCCCAAGATGATGTGAATATTTTTCTGGAGTTCTACCTTCACTTGGTTAATTTCATCAACCGCGAACGCGGCCGACGGCCTCCGGTTGACTGGCAGGTTTATTCCGCTCGCTCATTTCCGGGGTGGACAAAACTAACTTAGGTCGCCGAACAACGGGATCGACCGGAGCTGTGCACTCGAGTCTCTTATCGTTTCTTGGTTGTCACCTGCGCGGCCCGGTCAACCGGGGTGTTAGTGCCTCATCCGAACAACGTACTTGGAAACCCACATCGATTCACAATTTCTCTTTCACTGGCGGCAGTCGGTGGAATCCGCGCCGCTCCGATCACTAGAAAGAGAAGCATGTCATCACCATCAGACTCATTATCTTCACCCTTGGAATCCAAGCTCAGCCACTCTCACATACCCGCGCTCGATGGATTGCGCGCGGTAGCCGTTTCTCTTGTCATTGTTTCGCACTTCGGTTTCGAGCTCGTGCCGGGAGCGCACGGCGTGATGATCTTCTTTGTGCTGAGCGGCTTCTTGATCACGTGGCTACTTCTCAACGAAAGCGAACGCGATGGAACAGTATCGCTGAAGAGTTTTTACAGGCGACGAACGCTTCGAATCTTTCCCGCCTTCTATGCCTATTGGTTTGTCTTGATTGCAATTCTCATCGGCACCGGCAAGGCAGTGATGTGGACTCACGCGTTCAGCGCATTGTTCTATTCGAGCAATTACTATTCGGCCATCTGCGGCGACCCAAACAATGGCTTCAGTCACACCTGGTCGCTCGCCATTGAAGAACAGTTTTATTTGCTATGGCCTTTCGTTTTTCTTCTGCTTCGAAGCAGTCTCAAAAGGATGACGACTTTTCTGAGTCTGCTCATTGCCGCTGTTTGGCTGCATCGCGCGGTTCTTTGCTTTGGCTTTCACGTGGATCAGTCTTACATTCAAGCCGCATTCGACACACGACTCGATGAACTGATGGCCGGTTGTCTGCTCGCGGTGTTGTCGAAGCGCCGAGTGCTCTCTCGGTTTTGGCAGTTGGTTTCCAGCAATCAGCTCCTGCCGTTTGCGACAATCGCCCTGCTTATGATTTCGGTCTATGCTGGTGAGTTTTATGTCGTTAGATACCGAGACGTCTTCGGCTTTGCAATCGAGCCGCTGTTGATTGCGATCCTTATCGCACAGATGATCGCCTTTAGCTCAACAACGCTGTGGGGATGGACTGAACTGGGCGTGGTGAAGTTCCTCGGGCGAATATCTTATTCGCTCTATCTCTATCAGCAACTCACCCTGCATGCAGTGAAGAATGCGCTTGGCGGCTATCCCATCGTCGTTCAACTGGCAGGTGCTGTTCTCGTCACGATCGTCATCGCAACCGCATCGCACTACCTAATCGAGCGACCTTTTCTTAAGCTTCGATCGTCGTCGTGGCGCCGTAGACCCAGGCTGGCGTACGAGGCGGGCATATCCTAGCTTCAATCGATTGGTCGAACCGGGCGATCCGTCCGTCCAAGCGTCTTGTCTTGACTTGAGGGCTGCTCTTCAACAGACGTTGACGAATCAGGTGGGTTCGACGATGAAGGCGTTGGCGTGATTTGTTTTTCCTGCAATGGCGGTAGGTTCCCCGATGTCTGCTTGTAGCGCAAGAGCATCTCATCGACGCGGGCACGAGCGCGTTCAGCTTCAAGTTCGCGGTCGGCTTCGGCTATTCGATCATCGGTCAATGAAGCACCCGACCGTCCGATCCTTGCTCGCATTTCCTCGATAGTCCCAGCCGGATCCGTGCTGTCAAACGGCGACTGAACTGCCGCGAGGTTTTCGCGCATCGCGGTCAGATGAGTTTCTGCCGCGAGATCTTCACCCTGGCGGCGGCGTTCCTCTCGCAACCCGCGAGCGCGTTCTGCGGCTCCGTTTGCTTCGGTGATTTGTTGTTTGATCAGCGTGCGTTGCGAATCAAGACTCAGGAGCTGCCTTCCGCTTTCAGAAGCTGCCGCTTGATCGCCTCGCTCTCTCGCGAGTCGTTCGCGTTCAGCAACGCCGAGGATTTTCAGATCGAGTTCCGCAAGTCCCTTTTCAAGAACCTTGGCCGAGGCTCGAGTCTGAACCTCGAGCTCGTTCAAGCGCGCGAGCTCAGCTCGAGTGACCTCGCGCGCTTCTCGATCTGGTCCGGTAGTTCGCTCGATCAGATTGTCGAGGTATGAGTTGATGAGGCGCTTCGTCCGTTGCCACATTTTTCTTCGCCAAAGTTTATCGGTTACTGCGCAACAAGACGACTCAACACGGGTGACTCAACTCCTCGCGGGATCAATTCGCTGGCGGCCGCGCCGGAGGTTGGATCGTTTTTGGATCGTCCTGTTGAATAGAACGAGGACCGGGGCCCGACGGTTGCACAACTGGCAATGTTAAAGGCTTAACGAATTTCACTCGGAAAATCGCACCGGGCGCGACCACTACTTCACCGCCTTTGGTGAGCAGAAGTCCTGCAAGCAAGCCTCCACCGAGCGCGCCTGCGCCGGCGCCCAATCCGCCGCCGGATAATACGATTACGCCTGCGCCCGCGCCGCCGATGCCACCGCCGCGCTCAACGTTGCGGGCCGTCGCGTCGCCTCGATGTCCGCCCTTCACCTTGCCTTCGCTGTCGGCATTTAGTTTCTCGTTCTTGTCCCAGTCGTCAACCGAGGTCACAACAACGGACACTGGTTCGTCTCCCCAGGACATCGAGACTCGCTCAAAAGCAATCGCGATGCTGCCGCTTTTCTGACCGCGCTTCGCTGGAGTGACTTGAGTCACACGTCCGCGAAACTCAGTGCCTCTCGGCAACACAAGCTGCCCGTCGACATAAATCGGTTCTTCGAGAACCGCGGTAACCGGGTCGCCGGCCTCGCTCAGCTTCGAACTCAATCGCGTTTGAAGAATTGTTTTCGCTTTCGTTTCAGTTGGAATGGTCGCCTCGCGCGCGGCTTGCGGGCGAGCGGGGACGGCGCCCAACGCGATCACAGCGCAGAGCGCAAGAGAACAGCAAATCCGTTTCATTCTGTACCTCCAGGGCGGATGGTAGCGATCAAATTTGATGTTAGTTTAATACCCAGGCACGGTCAAGAAAAAGCCCGACCAACATCTGCGGTCTCAGCCGATGCTTTGACGAATCATCTCAGCAAGTTCGTTGGCCTGCTCGTTGATTTTTTTCTCTTCTTCGCCTTCGATCATCACGCGAGCCAGATTTTCCGTGCCGGAATATCGCAATAGCAGACGACCTCGGCCTTTAAGCTCACGCTCGATTCGGTCGGCCGCGGCTTTTACCGCCGAAAGCGTATCGAAAGGCGGTTTGCTACGAACTCGTACGTTCACGAGAATCTGCGGATATCGCGGCATCCGGGACGCAAGCTCACCAAGCGAAACACCAGACTCGCCCACTGCGCGAAGCAATTCGATAGCTGTAATGATCCCATCACCGGCCAGCGAAATGTCGGGGAAAATGATGTGACCCGACTGTTCGCCTCCAAGTTTAGCGCCGCGCGTCAACAACTCCTCGAGCACGTAGCGGTCTCCTACCTGTACGCGATCAAGCTCGATATCGTGCTCGCGAAGGGCAAGCTCCAGACCGATGTTACTCATCACCGTGGCGATGACTCGATTGCCTGCCAGCACGCCACGCCTCTTGAAATCCGCGGCGAGAATGTACAATGTCACATCACCATCGACCAGCTTACCGGTCGCATCAACAAACAAAGCGCGGTCGGCGTCTCCATCAAATGCAATCCCCAAATCCAAATGTTGATCGGTAACCAGCTTTTGCAAGCCTTCGAGATGAAGCGAGCCGCAGCCTTCGTTGATGTTTCGTCCGTCGGGTTTCGCGGAAATGACCTTGATATCGGCGCCTAGCTCTTCAAAAACTTTCGGAGCGATTTCGGAAGCCGCTCCGTTTGCGCAATCAATGCCGATCTTCGATCCGCTCAAGTCAAGCCCGCCACCGATTTCATTACTCAGAAAGGAAATGTATCGATCTCGATAGGCGGTCTCGTCTTGAGCCTGGTCGCCAAGCCAGCCGCGTTGAACATCGTCGACTGGAATCCCTGAACCATTGAGTTTGCTGATGTCTGCTTCTATTTTTTGTTCCATCTCGTCGGCGAGCTTCTTTCCCGACGGCGAAAAGATTTTGATGCCGTTGTCTCGAAACGGATTATGCGAAGCTGATATCACAATGCCAGCATCGAATTGAGTTGTTCGCGTTATATAAGCAACACCCGGCGTCGTAATCACGCCAGCCGACCGCACGCTCGCTCCTGCGCAGAGCGCTCCTCGAGCGACTGCAAGTTCGATTTCCGGTCCGGACTCGCGAGTATCGCGGCCGATAACGAGCCGAGGCTCACGATTTAGAATTTCAGTAAGGTGAGTCACTAATGAACGGCCTATCAATTCGACTGTCTCGCGATCGAGGGGGTACTGGCCGGCAACGCCTCGAATCCCATCCGTTCCGAACAGTCTTTGCTCCATCTCAGGCATCAAATAGCGATCCCTTGTGTGGATCTTCGCGTTGAAAACGACGCTTACCGGATGCGCACCTTCTGAGGCTCAACCGATTTCACGGTGACGCGGTCGGCAAAGCCGGGGGCCAGATTGATTCTGGGAGTAAAAGCAGACGAACCGCGTTGGTAATCGACTTCAACACTAACATCGGAAGCGGTGATTTGATCAACAACCGAGCTGGCGCCATAGACAGTAACCTTGACGAGCTTTGGGTTCGCCCGAGTTCGAGCTGGAGCGTCCTTAACGGTAACTGGAACGTTGTCGACTACGCGCTCCTTCTGAGACTCGCCAATGTTTACCGTCAGCATGACTTTGCCCTTTCGGATGATGTCATCGCTGATCGTCAGACTGGGCGAGCCAATGTCGATAGCTACCTGTTCGCTGAAAGATTCGGTTCTATCCGCAAGCCGGACGCTTTCAGTCGATACTTCCGTTATGTCGCGCACCTGGCTTTCGGCGCCGCCGATCTTCACCGTTTCCGGTATGATTTGCCAATCGATCACTTCGAAGCCAATCCGAGGTTCTCCTTCGAATCTTGGAATGATCGGAACTTCCTTTTCAATGATGCGCTCGACCGTGACTCGAATCGAAGCAGGTTCGATTTCTTTAACATTCACGCTTGCAGGCAATCGGCTCGGATCGACGCTTAGCGGAATCACGCGAACGCCCGGTTCGACGTTGGACATGTCCGCAGTCACGCTGAACTGACCAGCTCGAAGTGAATCGAGCAGGTCGCGCGGACCTTCAAGATAAACACGCGCCGACAGTGTCTCGTATTTCGAAACTATCAGATTTGGAGCGGTCGACAAGTTAATAAACTCAATCGGTACTGCGTTCAAAGCCACCTGGCTTACCGGCCGTGAAGCAACGGAGAGCCACAGCACTCCGGTTATCAACAGCGCGAGAACTTTCAGCCCGGTGTTCTCGAGCACATAGTCGCGGCCGTACTCTTTGAGCGACTTCAGATTTTCACTCATCCAATCCATTGATCGATACTCACTTAATGTAAGTCTCGGTTACCTGTTCCCTGGTTCCTTCTGCAACCACATCAGGCTTGCGAGCGACCCGGCGTGCGGGGCTTACTGCTGGGACCAGGCGCCGCTGCGGCGCAAGCGCCTCGCGTATCAGATCCCGTAGCGAGCTACTGTTTAGATAGCGAGTTATTTCCCCATTCTGAACGAACGAGATCACGCCGCTCTCTTCGCTGACGACGAGCGCGGCGGCATCTGTGTCTTCAGTCACGCCGATGGCTGCGCGGTGACGTGTGCCTAGTTCCTTTGAAAGCCTGGGATTGAGCGTCAGCGGAAGAAAGCAACTCGCGGCTTCGACCTTGTAGTTGCGAATTATTACCGCTCCGTCATGCAAAGGTGTATGCGGATCGAAAATCGTCACCAGCAGATCGTAAGTGAGTGCGGCGCGAAGCGAAACGCCAGTGTCGATGTAGTTCTGAAGTCCAACGTTTCGCTCGAGAACAATCAAGGCGCCAATTCTGCGCGATGAAAGAGTCATCGCAGCCAGCACGATATCGTCGTAAGCTTCGTGGTTATCCTTTGAATGACCGAATCGAAACGGACCGAGGTTAGAGCCGACACGCATCAATGCCGATCGAATCTCGGGCGCGAAGATAACCAGTATCGCGAACCCAAAATACAACAGAGTGTTCCTCATGACGAACTGGAGCGTATCGAGCCCCAGTATTACCGAAATCTGATACAACAATCCCACGCCGAGCAGACCGGCTACCATCTGCACTGCGCGCGTTCCCCGCACGAGCTTGAGCAGACCGTAGATGATGGCCCACACGACTACAAAGTCGATGAGATCGGTGATCCTAAGCTGGCCGAGGAACTTCAAAAGTTCTGCTGAACGACTCATTGCCAATCAGTGCTCATAGCAATCCGGACTCGTGCGGGCTCGAAGCTGTTCGCTTCAGAGGTCTCGCTGTTATTTCTGGTCAACACATCCGGTTTTCTCTGCGGTGGCACTGCTCTGAACTTGAAGGGCGCTGCGCGGGGCTGGGAAGCTCAATCGTTCACGCAATGCCTTCACTCTTTCGTCGTCTGCGGCATTTGATTCAACTCAAACTTGGATGTCACGGCTGTTTTCCACATCTCACGCATGGATACGCCCGTCTCCACTCTCGCTGACCTGACGAAAGACCTAGTGCTATGGTATCCGCCCTGCCCTGCGGAATCAAGCGAACTGACTATATCGTGTCCGAATTGAACGGTACCGGTACTCGACTGCCCCATTGCGTCGCCAACCGAGACATGGTAAGGAAGAGCATTTCACACTTCACGTGGAAGCGAAGAGTCTTGACCTCATATATCGAGGAGTCAAAAGTCCCGTTTGCTGCGAGGCGGCATACTGATTTGCTCACTCATCACCAGTGATCGAACACAGAGTACAGAAAAGCTTTTCGAAGTTGTTCTCTCTGGCACCGCGATTGCTGTTCATTTTCGACAGACATAAATTCCTGGTGAAGATTATGACAATCAAGCTAGTAAAACAGGGAGAAGCGCCGGCGAAGGAAAAGAAGGCAGCACAGCTTTCTTTGGAAGCACGGCTGCTACTGACCACTCAAGGATGGATCGAAGAGTTCAAGGCTCGGAAGGCCAATAATCAACAGTCGCTCGCCGTCGCGCTACGGCGCATCTGAAAAAACTATTTCGAGCCCGAAGCAATCACGGTCGCACTAAAAGGCCATTCTCCGCGTCGCCACGATCGAATCAAATAGATTGCCGTTCCCACCACCAACAGAACTACTGCGTATCGAATCTCTTTCAAAAAATCGCGGCGCGATATGAGAACGTAGAGAAATCCCAGAAAAGCGACGACCGAGGGCACTGGATAAAGCCACATTCGAAACGGGCGCGGTAGATCAGGGCGTCTCACGCGCAACACGATCACTCCAATTGTCTGCGCAAGAAATTGAACCATTATTCTGATTACCACAAGCGCAGCGATGACGTCCGCAAGCTTGAAGAGACAGAACACGATGGCTACGCTGCCCATCACCAGAAGAGAAACGTACGGAAAACGATGTTTCAGGTGAACGCGAGCGAACACTTTGAAGTAATTGCCATCGAGCGCGGCCGCGTATGGCACTCGTGAATAACCGAGCAACAATGAAAACACCGAAGCAAAAGCTGTCCACATAATGAGCAGCGTCGCGATCGAAGCTGCCCACTTTCCGTACAGCTGCTCCATGAAAACCGAAATGACATACTTGCGAGCGTCAGAGGCCGCCGTCTCACTCAGGTCGCGCCATGGAACTACTCCCAGAATGCTGATGTTCATCACAATGTAAATGACCGCGACTGCCGCTATTGAAATGATTATCGCGCGGGGAATTGTGCGTCCCGGTTCCTTCACTTCTCCGCCAAAAAAGCAGACATTGTAGTAGCCCCAGTAGTCGTAAACTGAGACGAGCATCGCGGCCCCGAGACCGGTGAAAAATGATGGTGAAAGAGTAAATGCCCCTGGAGGAAAATCGAATGCGCGTGTTCGATCAAAGTGAGTAACACCAGAGATGATGACCCAAAGAACGGTCAGAATGACGCCAACCCATAAGAATTTCGAAAGCCGGCCGATTACGGTGATCTTGCGATAAAGCAGAAACACCGCGAGCATCACCGTGGCCATCGCTACAAAGGTTCCCGCCGTCAACTGAACGTTTGCAGTGAGCGAACCGAGGAACGGCAGCGGCAGACTGAAGTCTTGCGTGAAGTAAGTAGTCGCGAGGCTCTTCGAGAGATAACCAGCATACTGAGAAAGGCCAATGCACCCGGAGGCAATCGACAGCGGAGCGCTAAAGGTGAGCTGCCAGATAAACAGGAAGGACATCATCCGGCCCAGGCGCGCGGGTCCGTAAATTTCCTTGAGGTAACGATATGAGCCTCCGGAACCGGGCATCGCGGCGCCGAGCTCGGCCCATACCAGCCCATCGCACATCACGAGCAGCGCACCGAAAATCCAGCCGAGCATCGCTTGCGGTCCGCCCATCGCGGCGATGATCAGCGGTATCGTAATGAACGGGCCGACGCCGATCATTTCGATCATGTTCAGCGTCGTTGCGCTGGTTAGATCAACGCCGCGAATCAATGGCGCTTCGCCATTGTCGCGCTCGAAGTTTTGAGCGGAGTCTAAGTCGTGAGGAAGCTTCGCGTCGTTCTTCATTGCAGTCCGTCGAAGAGTTCACACTGCAAAAAACACTCGAATTGGCGGAAGGAGTTTAAACTAAAAACGCGGAGTCGAAAACGACTCGCCTTCAGCTTTACTGGCTAATGCGAGGGCGTCCGCCCGGATTATTAGGCGTGATTTGAACCTGCGGGAGTACTGCCGGAATGTAAATGAAGACCCAGTCCTCGTAGTTGTCGAGTCCAAAGTAAGCGGTCATCGCCTTACCTTTCTTCTTTGGAGCCACGCCGATGATTGGCAGCGAGCCCGCCTTTATACCCGCCAAAGGATCAGCCGACACATCATCATCGTCGTCATCGTCATCATCATCATCGCCCTTGTTTTGTGGCGGTTTTATGCGAGTGTTTCCCGGAGTCGGAGGCTGAGGGACTTGTTGGTTTGGAGGATTCGGCGACGGAGAAGGCTGCACCTGAGGCTCGCCGCCCGGAGTCGGATTCGTCGTGAACAGACCATTTTTCTTGAATGCGTTCTTCTGAGGCGCGCCAGCCAGAAGGAAGTAATCGCGATAGCGAGTTATATCGACAGTCTGGGTGCCGGCCAACCACGCTTGAAGAAACTTTGAAAGTCGCGGATCACGCGCTCGAACGACTTGCCATTCGTCGCCGGTCATTGGATCAATCAACGCTGAAGGCCTGACGAATTTTCTTTCGATCGCGCCGATGGTCACTCCATCGCGCAGCTTTTCGATTTCGTTGAGGGGACGCGCCAAAAGCATTTGGTACCTCAACGGTTGAAGCAGTCCATTGCCGTAATAGCGCGCAATACCTTCGGCCATCTGCTGACCGCGATACATCATTTCAACTTCTTTGTCCCGTTGAACTTGCTTTTGCACGTCGGGCACGATTGAAGAAACCAGGAAAATTCCCATCACCGTGAGCGCGAGCAACAGACCGAGCAACGCCCAGCCTTGCTCACCCGATCGTGACGACCGGGATGGTATTGACACTTTTTCTGCAACGAATGTCATCGTCCTTTTTCCTGCAATGGCAAGCGCCTCTTGATATCCAACTGCGTATAAGTAACGTCGACACTGTCGGATGAGATCGCATCGACCCGCCATACTCCCATCACCGTGTCGCCGACCTTTGCACGCGCAATTTCTTTAGTCGCAGTCAGCTCGAACACCGCATAATTGTACTGCGGCTGATTCAAAGGACCCAACCTTCCTTTGTAGATGAACTGAGGCTCCGGCGCCGCCTGAACGATAAGCGCGATCGGGTTTGAAAAATCGACGGTCGGATTGCTCTTGGATTTAATTTCGACGTTGATGTTACCCGGGGAAGCGTAGTCGCCCGGCGCGAGATCCGTCGACAATTGCGTCTCGCTGACGCGCTTGGTGACCCGCGGGGCGCCTCCCAGAATTATCTGCGCATCGGCAGGAATCTTGTTGCCGGTGACGAGGAAAGTCACCGCTCGCGGAGTACCCGCAACCAAACTCGAAGGCTGAATCGCCTGGAGTTGTATCGGCGGCGGAAGTGGCGGCGGAGGTGGCGGCTTCGGAGGCTCAACGTAATACGCGAATATATTTCCTCGCGTGCCTGGCTGGGCTCCTCGGCCATCGCTGCTCAGTACTAGCTTGACATTCAATGGTGTCATATCCGACAGGAGCGCTTGCAACTCGGCTTCCTGCTGTGCGGCGCTGCTCAACGGCCGGTTCTGCTGAGGAGCCGGAGCCGACTGGGGAGCGGGAACACTCGGTCCTCCGTTCGTAGACTGCGCTGACAATCGCGGCCGAGGAGCAGGCCCGCTTAGAAAAATCTCGTAGATAAAAACCGCGAGCATGATAACGCCCAAAGCCGCGAGCAGGAGGCGTTTGTTTTTTTCCGCTGAACCTCGATTAGCCATTGCGTTACTTCAGAATCGACACAAACATTCTACATCGGCTGAAAGAATGCCGACATTTCGATCGTCAACATAATTCCGGAGACGCTTTCGCCGCGCGATCGTCTGCTGCTTGCCTTGCCCTCTTGATTTGTAAGGTTGATCGAGTTGATTACCAGAAACTGTTTCTCATGCTCGATCTCGTTGATGAATGCGCGCAGGTTCGCATACTGGCCAAGGACTGTGAACCGAAAGTTCACGCTTGGAAAAGCGTTAAGTATTTGGTCGGCTTTCTTGCGGGTCGCGCCGGCGTTTTTGTCCTTTTTTCCTCCGAGCTTCTCGGCGTCCGGGGAATTGACGACATTAGCAGCCATATCGATGCCGCTGGTGAGCGCGACATTGTTTTTCTTTGCCAGCGCGTTGATTTCTTTTATTAACTCGATGCGGCCGGACGAAAAATGTTTCAGATGACCGGTCTTGAAAGTCTCCAAACTTTCAAGCGCATCGCGAGCCTGATCGGAAGGACTCTGTTGATCGCCGCCGCTCGACGTTGCAGCGCCAATAATGCTGCGTTGTTGTTCGGCGAGCTCCGCTTCCAAAGATCGCAGCTTTTCCTGTTGGGGTCTGAGCGACGCGAAGTAAGCTACAACAAGCCAGGCAAGAATCGCGATCGCCAGCAACGAGGCGATCATCTCCCCCACGGTCAAGCCGAGCGGCATTCGAGTAATTTTTTTCGAACGCGTCTCGATGCGCGACACGCGTTCGCGAACTTGCGTGCTCACTGCGCGTTCCCCCGTCGCGGACTGTAAGTGACGTTCAAGGTAAACGGCGTCTCGCCGCTGTCAGCGACGGGTTCCTGACCCGCTTCGCCTACAACGAAGAGTCCACCCGACTTCTCGAGATTCAACATCATCTCAGTCATCTCGTTAGCGGTGGTTCCTATGGCTTTGACTTGAACTCTGGCCGATACTTCTTCGGCGGTGTTGAGAATCTCGTCGACCTTGATGCTCATGATCCGCGTGTTTTTTGGAACGTACTCTTCGATGTCACTGATCATTCGATTCCAGGAGAAGACTCTGCGCTGGATCATCTGTCGTGCGGCCGCAAGCTCCGTCGCCTGCTGTTCAGTGATCACGACTTTTGGCGTTTGCTGCTTCTTGAGATCCTGCTCCCGTTTCTTCTCGGCGACCAGTTGCTTTTGTCCCTCGATTCGCTGTTTCGTATCGTCCGCTTTCGCGATCACTCGACTTTTCTCGCTCGTGATCCAGAGCATGGTCCACGCACATACGAGATAGACGACGGCGAGTGTAATCCAGAAGAGACGATGATTGGTGAACGGTCTATTTGAAAGATTGATGTACGTTCGCATTCCGTTCAAGAATAACCGACAACCAATGGCGTTTACCAGCTTTCAAGCCTGGATCGAGCCTGCATTCGCTCCGCGATACCGCACATCCGCATTGATCGGGGCGCAGAAAACTGACTGCTAGCGGGCAACTCCTGTCGAGCGCAAACGCATCTGCTGCAAAGAAGTTCCAGTTGTTGCATCAAAGAAACTCGTTTGATGTGGCTGCATCCGAACGGGAGCGAAGCATGAAGACTTGTCCGGTCTGCGACCTCGAACTCGATGATTCGTATTCGTTTTGTCCTGAAGATGGTTCCACTCTTCAAAATCCGGCGATAAATAAGTCAATCATCGACCCACCAAGTGACCAGACCGATAACGAGCCGCACAGCGTCGTATTATCCTGTCCAAATTGCGCGGCTGAGTACCCACTGACTTTCTCCGAATGCCCCGTGCACGGGGTGACCCTTACGAAGCAAACGCGGCCAATAGCTCGAAGTCAAATTGCTGATGTCGCTGCTGTACCTGCCAGTAGCTCTGCCACAGACACACAGTTCAAAAGCGAGACCGATTCACCATCAGCCGCAAGTATTCATTCGATCGATTCCCGAAGTGATCCGCACGAGATCGCAGACAACGTTGATTCGACAGACCATATTTCTGAAAACTCGAGCAACGAAGAATCGACGAGCAATCGCTTCCCGGACGCTCTAAAAAGCTTTGAGAATGCGACCGACGAGCGGCCCGGCTTTCGAATCGCCGCTATCATCACCGCAATTGCGCTGGCGATATTCGCGATCGCTTCGGTCTTCGGTTTAGCTAGTCATCGATCTCGGCGCCCTTCGTCAGTCGCGCAGATCGCAAAGGCCGAAGACGCAAAGCCGCTGCCGTTTGTTGCCACTCCTCAAGAAGCGCAGGACTACACGGACGAACAGCAGCCACCTTCAGAACCCGCGGCGCCCTCCCAGCCGGCAACCGAGCCGCGAACAGAACGACGCCGCGGTGATGTCAGCGCGCCCTCCAACGACCACACAGTGCACAAGATTACACTCGCGCAAGCTTCGCCGGCTGCGGCTTCAACGACAGCGGCACAACCGCACCAGAGCGCTGCCCCGTTCGCTCCGCCGCCCGCACTTCCCCGCGGCAACTCAGGCGGTTTTGATTCAAGGCTCATTCGAGCGCGAGGCTCTAGAACTTCCTCGGGATATCGCTACGAGTTGACCTTCAGCATGCTCGAACAAGCTGGAAGATCTGCGCAGTGGCAGAGAGTTTTGATCAGCTCGCATTCATCGAGCGGAATGAACCATACGCAAGCGCTTCCGTTTGTGCATCGACTCGGCGCGGCGGGCGCGCTCACGTTCACGATCAGCGTTGAACTTGCGGGTCATTCGGAACCTGATTGGCAAGGCCGTGTCATTTGCACCGCGCTCGGCTGGGACAATTCAGGCGCCCCGCTTCAATCAAGCTTCGGAGCAAACCTCACACCCTGACTTTAGTTCTTAATCCTACAAACGGAAGGCTCGGTGTAGATTGCGATGCGTAGTCGAACTCAAACGGGGATGCAGCGATAGTAGCCCCATAAGTAAGCTCCTTTTAAATGACTAGCGAAGAAGACGCTGAGAATTTCAGCGCGATGAGTAACGTTACATTAACGAGAGGTCACATCTCAAACCCGACGAGGGGTTGTGAAGCTCACTTCTCAGATCTTAACGACAAGCTTGCCCTGATTCGAACCATCAAACAATTTATTCACCGCTCGCGGCGTTTGCTCAAGTCCTTCGACCACATCTACTCGGTATTTGATCTTACCTTCCATCAGCCATCGCCCGAGCTGGGTCATGGCTTCCTGAGCGCGATCCAAGTAGTCCGAGACCAGAAAACCCTCCATACGAGCGCGCTTTATGATCAACATCGCCAGATTTGATGGTCCCACGGGCCGTTCGGTCGCGTTGTATTGCGAGATCATCCCGCAAAGCGAAATGCGCGCGCGGAGATTGATCTGGGCCAGCACTGCGTCGAGGATCTCACCGCCGACGTTCTCGAAGTAAACATCGATGCCTTTTGGGCAAGCTTGCTTCAAGGCTTGGCTCACGTTCTGAGTTTTGTAGTTGATCGCCGCGTCAAATCCAAGCTCTCCGGTCAGCCATCTGCACTTTTCATCCGTGCCCGCAATGCCAACAACATGGCAGCCTTTGATCTTACCTATCTGCCCGACCAGCGAACCTACGGCTCCGGCGGCCCCCGATACCACTAACGTCTCGCCTTCTTTCGGCGCGCCCACGTCAAGCAAGCCATAGTAAGCCGTCAATCCGATGTGACCGAACAAGCCCAGGTAAGCCGTCAAAGGGACCCCGGGAATGACGGGCACCTTTGCAAGACCGAAGCCGTTGCTAACCGCGTATTCCTGCCAGCCGAGCAGACCTGAGACGAGATCGCCCGTCTTGAAGTTTGGGTTGCGCGTCTCTTCTACGACCCCG
>Ga0207663_10000021_pt1 | contig 137021 bp, 114 predicted proteins | sample LARL53metaG_FD_184346 | JGI IMG/M metagenome (GOLD analysis project Ga0207663, IMG submission 184346) | Corn, switchgrass and miscanthus rhizosphere microbial communities from Kellogg Biological Station, Michigan, USA - LAR L5-3 metaG... | ecosystem: Host-associated > Plants > Roots >...
TGCGTTGCGAGCGTCGCGAATCAATGTGAGCGAGTCGCTCAAGGACGCATCACACGGATTATCAGCGGGCCGACATCGCAATCGCGTTCGGAGCTTGCTCCCGATTTCTGAAGTCGCTCTGTCCCTGGCGCTTTTGATCGGCGCAGGGTTGATGATCAAGAGTCTCGCGCGTTTGATCGCCGTCGATCCAGGCTTTAAAGCTGGAAATACTTTGACGATGAACGTGGCCCTGCTCGCCAGGAAGTACCCAACCGCGAATCAGCAAATCGAATTCTTTCAGAAGGTCACTCAACAAGTTGAAGCGATGCCGGGCGTTGGGTCGGTTGGCTTGATTTCATCGGCGCCGTTGAGCGGCGGAGTTTATGCCGGCGGCTTCTCAATCGAAGGCCGTGCTGCTGATAACGACAACCTTGTCGCAGATCGACGAATGATCAGTCCGCAATACTTCAACACGCTGGGCATCCCTCTGATTGAAGGCCGGCACTTCACTGATATGGATAATCAGACGTCGCCCGGCGCCGTTATCGTGAGCGAGAGTTGGGCGCGTCGCTTTCTTCCCGGCGAAACCGCGATCGGCAAGCGCATCAAGCTTGGCGGTCCCGATTCAACGCGGCCGTGGCTCTCGATCGTCGGAATTGCGGGAGACGTTCACGACACCGCGCTCGAAAAAGAGGCCAGGCCTTGCGTTTATATTCCGTATTCACAATTCCCGTCGGCGAGCATGACGCTTGTAGTGCGCGGCGCGCTCGATCAGCAAGTGTTCGTCGGCGCGATTCGCGATGCTGTATGGTCAGTCGATAACGACCAGCCGGTGACTGATGTAAAGACGATGGACCAGTATTTGGCCGATTCGATTTCGCCGCGTCGATTCAACGCAATGCTGCTCGCAATCTTCGCGAGCGTCGCGCTGGTTCTTGCTTCGGTTGGAGTCTACGGGGTGATGGCCTACTCAGTCGCGCAACGAGTTCGTGAGATCGGAATTCGCATGGCTTTGGGGGCCGAGCCGTCACAGGTCATCAATCTGATTGTTGGAGGCGGGATGACCGTTGCATTCGCGGGTGTCGCGATTGGAGTGGCGATCGCGTGGGCGCTCACACGTGTGATGTCGAGCCTGCTCTACGGAGTTAGCGCAACCGATTCGATGACCTTCGTGCTCGCCTCGACTTTGCTGGCCGGAGTTACTCTTTTCGCAACTTACATCCCGGCTCGGAGGGCTGCGAGGGTTGATCCGATAATTGCGCTGCGATCAGAATGAAACCCTTGTGTCGCCGCGCACGTAGAAGAAAAGGCGCGTGCCGCGCCGCCACGACACTCTGCTTCAATTAACTCGAGTGATGAAAGAACAGGTAAAGCAACGGCTCCCGCGAATGATTTGTCTGCTGGTCATCATGTCAGCAGCAATGTTGACTGAAGCTCAGTCGCCGCAGACGGAACGATTACCTTATCTTGCAATTATGCACGTCACGGTGATCGACGGCACAGGCGCGGCACCGCAACCGGATGTGACGGTGGTGATAGCCGGCTACCGCATCGTACAAATCGGAAAGACCGCTCTTGTCTCGATGCCCAGCCGCGCTCGAATAGTCGATGGCAGAGGAAAGTTCTTAATCCCCGGCCTGTGGGACATGCACGCGCATCCCGATGATCCGGAACTTTGGCCTGTCCATCCTCCGGCGCTCGAAAAAGAGTCGCTTCTTTCGTTGCTGATCGCGAACGGAGTCACCGGTATTCGAGATATGGGTGGTGATTTGAAGCTTCTGCAGCAGTGGCGGACAAGGATCGCCGCCGAAACGTTGATCGGGCCTCACATAAAAGCATGCGGTCCTCTGCTGGATGGTCCAAAACCGATGTGGCCCGGTTCGATCGCGATCACTAACGAAGAGCAAGCTCGCCAGGCTGTTCGCGATTTGAAAAAAGATCGCGCTGATTTCGTGAAGGTCTATTCGCTGCTTCCTCGCGACGCTTATTTCGCGATCGCCGATGAAGCTAAGAAGCTCGGCATTCCGTTCGCCGGTCACGTGCCGGATTCGGTCACCCCGGCTGAAGCTTCAGACGCGGGACAAGCGAGCGAAGAACATCTCCTTCAAATCATCGAATCGTGTTCCGATCGCGAAGCGATCAAGAAAAAGGTGGATGAGCTTCGCGAGAAAGGCGCTTCACCGGCGGAGCGCCGCATCGCCTACATCGAAACGATGCTTGCGACCTATGACGACAAGAAAGCCGATGCGTTGTTTGCGAAGTTCGTCAAGAACAACACATGGATCACGCCTACGATTGTCGTTTGGCAGAACAACGCCTCGTTTGAAGATGATTATTCGAAATACGCGGATCGTCTGAAGTACATGCCTCGTTACATCCGCGAATACTGGGACCCGAAGAACAACGCGCACCTGAAGAATCGGTCGCCGGAAAGGCTTGCTGCCGAGAAAAAGCTCGTGAGCAAATATCTCGAGATAATCGGAAGGATGCAGCGCGTCGGCGTGAGGCTTATGACCGGCTCGGACTTCGGCGCGAACCCATTGCTGTTTCCGGGCTGGGGAGTTCACGACGAGATGGCGCTTCTGGTCAAGGCGGGATTGACACCAATGCAAGCGCTTCAAGCGGCGACGAAGAATCCGACGACGTTTCTCGGAGTGAACAGTGCTGTGGGAACCGTCGAGAAGGGAAAGCTCGCTGATCTTGTGCTGCTCACGGCAAACCCTTTGGAAGATATAAACAATACTCGTAAGATCTCGGCGGTGATCTTCGGCGGGCGAATGTACAACCGTATCGAGTTAGATCATATGCTCGACGACGCGGCCAAATCCGGCGTCGAGAATCCGAAACCTAAGGTAAAGTCTGTGGAGAAAAATGGAGGAGTATGAATAGACCACGAACTGGTTTCAAGACAAGCGGTGTAGTCCGCGCGACCTCGCTAACAATTCTACTTTGCGTAAGCCTGATGCTTGCTAGTTCGAGTCGTGTTGTTGCAAGTAGTCAGACTCAACAACCACCCCCCGATAAAGCGGCTGCGGCGGCGGCGAATCCATCCGACGTCGCATCGATGGACTCGGTAGTCGCCGCGCTTTACGATGTGATCTCGGGTCCCGCAGGCAAGAAGCGGGATTGGAATCGATTCCGGTCGTTGTTCATTCCCGGCGCACGTCTGATACCAACGGGCAAGCGTCAATCCGGCGAGATCAGCAGCCGTGTGATGACCACTGATGACTATGCGACCGCTTCGGGAAAGTTTCTCGAGGAGAATGGGTTCTTCGAGAAAGAAGTCGCGCGACGAGTGGAGAGCTTCGGCAACATTGCACATGTCTTCAGCACATACGAATCGCGACACAAAGCCGATGACGCCAAGCCGTTCGCTCGCGGCATCAACAGCATTCAATTGATGAACGACGGCAAACGCTGGTGGATTGTTACTGTGTTCTGGCAGGGCGAAGGCGCGGATAATCCACTTCCGGAGAAGTATCTCAAATGAAGCGAGTAGCTTTTCTGTTAGTTTGTTTTTTGTTTTTATTCTCCGCGAGCAGCAGCTTTGCTCAGTCGCGGGACGAGCGTCGGATAAAGTTGCCTGCCCTTCGCAAAGAGTTGCTTGAAAGAATCGAACGCGATCAAGCGATCCGCAACGAAATGATCCAGAAGGGCGTTTCTAACATCGATCCGTCGGTTGCGAGACGTATGACGGAAATCGACTCGGCCAACACTGCTCGAATGAAAGAAATAGTTAAGCAATATGGTTGGCCTGGTCCGGAGCTTGTCGGCATCGATGGTACTGAAGCAGCCTTTCTTCTCGTTCAGCACGCAGAGCACGCATTTCAGAAAGAGATGCTGCCGCTGGTCGAAGCAGCTTATCGTCAGGAAAAACTACAAGGGCAGGACTATGCACTCTTGCTCGACCGGGTGTTGGTCGGCGAAGGGAAGCCGCAGGTTTACGGCACTCAGACGAAACGATTCGACCAGTGGAAAGGGCACGAGCCGGTTTTTGAGCCGATCGAGGACGAGGCTAACGTGGATAAACGCAGAGCAGAAGTCGGCCTGCCTTCGCTGGCTGAGTACCGATCGATGCTGAAGCAAATGTATTTTCCGAATGACAAATGATCCAGAGGCGGAATGCGAACGATTGGGAGATCTGAATGGAAACACTCGCACAAGACTTAAGGTTCGGCATCCGAATGCTCGCGAAGAATCCCGGCTTCGCCGTGATCGCCGTCGTCACGATGGCGCTTGGCATCGGCGCAAACACGGCGCTGTTCAGCGTTGTCAACGGGGTGCTTCTCAAATCGCTGCCCTTCAAGGAACCCGAGCGCCTGGTTTTCGCATTTGAAACCAACGCAAAGCTCCCGAGCCCAACCATCCCTGCATCAACGCTCAACTATCGGGATTGGAAAGAGCAGAATCACGTCTTCGAATCGATGGGCGCTCGCAAGCAGATTGTCGTGAGCCTAACCGGTGTCGAGCAACCAGAGAGGCTTCTGGGCGAGAAGGTGACGTCCGATTATTTCTCAACGCTAGGCGTCGAGCCGATTGCCGGCCGCACTTTTTTCGACGAAGAAGACAAGCCCGGCGGCGCGAAGGTTGCGCTGTTGTCTTACGCGTTCTGGCAGAGGCGCTTCGGCGGCAGCTCCGACGTTCTTGGAAGAACGATCATGCTCAACGGAAGTCCGACTACCGTTGTCGGAATAATGCCGAACGACTATCGGCCAAACATTGAGTTATGGCTACCGCTCGCAATTCAATACAACGGCGCCGATCGAGATCTGCATGAGATTTATGTGATCGGGCGGCTCGCGCCCGGCACCACTCGCCAACAGGCTCAAGTCGAAATGAGCGCGATAGCAGCGCGGCTCGTGGAACAGTATCCCGACTTGAACACAGGCTGGGGCGTCTCGCTGGTGCCGGTTCACGACGCGATCGTTCAAAACATTCGGCCGGCGCTGTTGATTTTGTTCGGCGCGGTCGGCTTTGTTCTGTTGATTGCCTGCAGCAACGTCGCTAATCTCTTGCTTGCGCGAGCGGCGGCTCGCGAACGTGAGATCGCAATACGAATCGCGATGGGAGCAGGACGCCTGCGCCTGGTGAGGCAAATCTTGACGGAAAGTATTTTGGTTTCGATGGTCGGCGGAGCTTTAGGCGTACTGATAGCGATGTGGGGAACAAGCGCGCTCATTAGTTTGAACCCGCAGGGAATTCCGCGCGCAAATGAAATCAGCGTCGACCCGAGAGTGCTCGCGTTTGCGCTGGCGGCATCGATCCTGTCCGGTGTTCTTTTCGGCTTTGTTCCGGCGCTTCAAGCCTCGAAGCAAAATCTCAACGAAGTTTTGAAGGAAGCGGGTAAGTCGCTGATGGGAAATGCGCGCGGTCAGCGGGTGCGCAACGCCTTGGTCGTCGTCGAAGTAGCGCTCGCGCTTATTCTTTTGGTCGGCGCGGGTTTGTTGATACGGGGCTTCTCACGTCTTCAACAGGTTGACCCGGGCTTCAATCACCAAAGCGTTCTCTCGTTTCAACTCTCGCTTCCCGATGCAAACTATCCGAAGCATCAACAGCAAACGGCATTTCAAAAAGACATTCTCGCGCGTTTCTCGGCCTTGCCCGGAGTGATCTCGGCTGCTTCGATCTCGCAAGCCCCTCTCGACAGCGTCGGACCGAGGTATATCTTCTGGGCCGAAGGGCGGCCGCTGCCAACTCCGAGCGAAGCTCCGATCGCAAGCTTTCGCGTGATCAGCCCCGATTATTTTCAGACGCTCAAGATCCCGCTAGTCGCCGGCCGCGAATTTACCGAAGCCGACAATGTCGATTCGCAGGCCGTGACAATCGTGAATGAGAACTTCGCGAAAAATATGTGGCCGGGCGAGGACCCGATCGGAAAACGCATGACGGTGGGCGTTCCGCTCGCCGCCGAGAAGGTCGAATGGTCGACCATCGTCGGTGTAGTCGGCAACGTCAAGCACACCGCGTTGAACGGCGAGTCGGGAATGCAGATGTATCAATGCGTCTATCAAGCGGAGTTTCAATCGCCGGCACGTTCGATGACTTATCTACTGCGAACTTCGGTCAACCCGGGCAGTCTTACCGAAGCGGCTCGCAGTGCCGTGGCGTCTGTCGACTCGAATGTGCCGATGTCAAACGTGAAGACGATGGACCAGGTGGTCTATGATTCCGTCTCGCCGTTTCGATTCAACATGTTTTTGCTGTTATTGTTCGCAGCGGTGGCTCTCGCGCTGACGGTCATCGGGGTCTATGGCGTTATGAACTACGCGGTGACGCAACGTACTCGAGAGATTGGCATAAGGATGGCTCTGGGAGCCAATCCTGGGCAGGTGCGCAGTCTTATTATGAGGCAGGGACTGACGCTTTCTGCGGTCGGTCTTGGGATCGGAATCGCCGGATGCTTTGGCGTAACGCGACTGCTTTCAAGTTTGCTTTATGGGATCAGCGCGACTGACACGACAACGTTTGCGGCGGTAGCCTTGCTGCTCGCGGTCGTGGCCTCGGTGGCGTGTTACATTCCGGCGCGACGAGCGACTAAAGTAGATCCGCTCGTTGCGCTTCGATACGAATAATCCGCGAAGTGCCCTTCGCATTAACCTACTAGTCATTGGAGGTACCGTTTTGAATACTCGAAGACTGTTTTGCACCGCGCTCATGGCCGCGGCTCTCTTGATTTCGATATCAGCATCCGCGCAGACGAAGCTGCTGAGGTTTCCCGACGTTCACGGCGACAAAGTCGTCTTCACCTACGGCGGCGACTTATGGACTGCGCCGACTTCAGGCGGAACGGCTACGCGATTGACCGCGCACCCGGGCGTCGAAGTCTTCGCGAAGTTTTCGCCTGACGGAAAATGGATTGCCTTCACCGGACAATATGACGGAGACGAGCAGGTCTACGTGATTCCGGCAACGGGAGGCGAGCCGAAGCAGCTGACTTTTTATCCGGCTCGCGGACCGCTCGCGCCAAGGTGGGGTTACGACAATCAAGTTTACGGCTGGACCAACGACGGCAAATCCGTCGTGTTCAAATCGCTTCGCGATTCGTGGACGCTGCCGATCGCGCGACTCTACACTGTGTCGGTCAACGGCGGACCGGCCGAGCCGCTGCCGATGCCCGAGGCCGGCTCGGGAGCGTTTTCTCCTGACGGCTCGAAGATGGTTTACTCGCCGCAGTCACGCGACTTCAGAACAGAGAAGCGATACGGCGGAGGCCAGGCCAATCAACTTTACATCTTCGACTTGAAAACGTTCGACGCGAAAAAAATCAGCGACAGCGTGCGCCCGAGCCGCGATCCGATGTGGATCGGAAACACGATCTATTTCAACTCCGATCGCGACGGTCATTTCAATCTTTATGCTTACGATACCGCGTCCGGAAAGACGACGGCCGTAACCACGCACAAACCGTGGGACGTGCGATGGCCGAGCTCGGATCGCGAGAGCCGAATTGTCTACGAACTGGACGGCGAGCTTCGAATATTCGACACGCGCGCGAAAAAGGATACTGCGATTTCGATAACAGTCCCTGACGACGGGCTCGCTCGACGGGCAAGTCACATTTCTGTCGCCGGTAACGTTGAAAGTTTCTCGCTCAGCCCGAAAGGCGAACGGGCCCTCTTTTGCGCCCGCGGCGATATCTTCACCGTGCCCATCGAGAAAGGCGGCACTCGCAACCTGACTCATTCATCGGGCGCGCACGACAAGTGGCCTCGCTGGTCGCCGGACGGTTCTCGAATCGCGTTCATCTCCGACAAGAGCGGAGAAGACGAAGTCTGGGTGGTCGCGCAGGATGGCTCGACGCCGCCGGAGCAGTTGACTACCGGGGGTAATGCTTTTCGCTATGCTGCTGAGTGGGCGCCGGACGGAAAGCGGCTCGCGTTCAGCGACAAGGACGGCAAGATCTTTGTCGTGACCGTGGCCGATCACAAAGTCACGCAGATTGTCGACGAGCCGTTCGGTCAGATTCGCGACTACGCCTGGTCGCCGCGCGGAAATCATGTGGCATTCAGCATGGCCAACCATCCCAATGGATTTCGTGCGATTTACATTTGGAGCGCCGGTGACGGCCAGCTCAGAAGAGTGACTGATGAGATGTTCAACTCGCAGTCGCCCGCCTGGGATCCCCAGGGGAATTATCTCTATTACCTAAGCGATCGAGAATTCGCTCCGCAGATTTCTTCAATCGAATTCAACTATGCGCTGAATCGTTCGACTGGAATATTCGCGCTTGCGCTTCGCAAAGATGTCAAGAGCCCGTTCCCTCCCGAGAGCGACGAGGTGACCGTCACCAAAGACGAGGGCGACAAACCGAAAGAGCCGGAAAAGAAGGAAGCCGCGCCTGGTCCGTCGGCCAATCTGATCATCGACTTCGACGGGCTCGCCACGCGAGTGACTCGCGTTCCCGTTGAAGCCAACAACTACTTCGGAATCACGGTGAAGAACGGTCACCTGCTGTACGCGACCGGTTCCGCGTTCTATTACGGGCGACAGGGCGATCGGCCCGCCTCATTAAAAATCTACTCGATCAAAGATCGGAAAGAGACTACGCTGGCCGACGACATACGCGGTTACAATCTGTCGATGGACGGGTCGAAAGTCATCGTCGCCGGGCCGGGTCCAACTTACGGGGTTTACGACGCGACGCCGCAAGGGGACAAGAGCAGGAAGGCAGTCTCTACCGCGGGACTCGCGGTCGATCGCGTTCCCGCCGAAGAGTGGAACCAGATCTTCAATGAAGTGTGGCGGCGTTATCGCGACTTCTTTTACGTTCCCAACATGCACGGCTACGACTGGGAAGCCCTGCGCGAACAGTATAAGCCGTTGCTCAAGTATGTTGCTCATCGCTCGGACTTGAACTACGTCATCGGCGAGATGATCTCCGAGCTTACGATCCAGCACGCTTACGTTGAAGGCGGGGACTTCCAGCTTCCGCCGCGTCCGCGAGTCGCGTTGCCCGGCGCCAGGTTCGAACTCGATCAACAGACTGGCCGCTATCGAATCGGGAAAATCTTCGAAGGGCAAAACGAAGAAGACATTTACCGCTCGCCGCTGACCGAAGTTGGAGTGAACGTTTCCGTCGGCGATTACGTGCTCGCGATCAACGGCGAAGAGTTGACGGGCGCCGATGATCCTTATCGCCTTTTGAAAAACAAAGCTGACACGACGGTGCAGTTGACCGTCAACAAAGAGCCCACGATGAACGGCGCCCGCACGGTAATCTATCATCCACTCACCGATGAGGGCAATTTGATTTACCTGAACTGGGTGAACGCGAATCGGCGAAAGGTCTCGGAGATGACCGGTGGGCGAGTCGGTTACATTCATATCCCTGACATGGGAGCGGCAGGCATTCGCGAGTTCATCAAGTGGTACTACGGCCAGATTGACAAAGAAGGCCTGGTTGTCGACGTACGCGCTAACGGAGGCGGTAACGTGTCGCAAATGTTGATCGAGAGACTTCGCCGAAAGGTGCTGGCTCTTGATTACTCTCGGACCTTTGACGAGGCGACGACCTATCCCGGCGACGCGTTTCTCGGACCTATGGCCGCAATACTGAATGAGAACTCGGCATCGGACGGCGACATCTTCCCGGCAATGTTTCGAGAGGCCGGACTCGGACCGCTGATCGGCAAGCGCTCGTGGGGCGGCGTGATTGGAATCGGCAATCGCGGAACGTTGATCGACGGCGGCACGATCTTTGTGCCTGAGTCGGCGTTTGCGAGCTCGAAGGGTGAATGGATTATCGAAGGACACGGCGTCGATCCTGACATAGAAGTCGACAACGATCCGAAGTCGGAGATCGCGGGCCGCGACCTGCAGCTCGAACGGGCAGTCGCGGAAATCATGAAGAAGCTGAAGGATCATCCGGTGAAGTTGCCTCCTCGTCCTGCAGCGCCGATCAAGACTCCCGACGCGCGTCCCGAGGTGACTCAAGGCGGCCCCTCGAGAACTGACGCGAAGTCCAAGACCAGGAATTGAAACCAAATGGGACTCATCGAGCAGATACGGCGGCGGACGTAAATCAGCTCGAAGTCAAGGTTCCTTGTCATAAACGTCGAAGGAGATACCAAGAATGAAACTCATGAAATCAATGCTTGTAGGAATCATCGCTCTAGTCTGCCTTGCATCACTGGTTCAAGGTCAGGAGAACAAACCTCAAAGGCCTCGGCCGAAGATCGTCGCATTCGGGAGCGACTCGCCCGAACGAGGCACGACGCGCGTGGGTTACTGGAGCAACGAGAAGAATCAGGGCGCGGGGCAATTCGCAATCGACTACGGGCGTCCGGTGTGGCGAAAGGAATACGAAGACACCGCCAACTTTGACAAGATGACCAAAGGCAAGGTCTATCGACTCGGGAGCAACTTCTGGACGACGCTCGACACGGACATGCCGTTGACCCTAGCCGGCAAGACTGTACCGGCTGGAGTGTGGTATCTGGGATTGCATCGATCGGAAGACGGCGCAACGTGGAGCCTGGTGTTCATCGATCCGGCGAAGGCTCGCGCGGCGCACGTCGATGCTTCTGAAATCGAGCGCGCGCCGATTGCGTTTAAAGCTCCGATGACGACCGACGCTTCAGGCGAGATGAAGGAGAAGCTGACGATTGACCTCGTGTTTCAGAAAGGCGATCTCAAAAACGTGACGCTCAAGATAGCCTGGGGCAAGATCCAATTGAGCGCGCCGATTCAAGTGCCGATTTCGACGACTTAACAACCTACAAATGCTGATCTGTGGGATCTTGGGGAAAAAATACCGAGATCCCACAGACTAAGTCCTCGCCATTTTTTTCGACGCTACGCATTTTTTATTGTATCAACCGCCCATTAGCCCGTTCCTATAACCAGTGGGCTAAGTTCTTCCTCACAGAGCCATCGCCACAGGACCATTCGGAAGGTGTGGCGGCGAATATCTATCATTTCAAAGGAAGGAGCGTATAGATGAAACGAATCCTGTTGACTCTGTGTTTGTTTTTGCTGGTTCCACTGGCCTCGGCCGCTCGGCTGCTTGAGGACGGCCCGAAGACTCTCAACGACCACGTTATCGGGTCTACGCCTAACGTTACGATTCGGGGAGTGACCTCCGGAGCGGCGCCCTGGGTTGTGGACGAGGGCAGGGCGCGACTCGATCCGAACGGCCGTCTGCGAGTCAAAGTTAGAGGATTGCTCATTGCGGCCGGAGCTCTGGCAAACGGAGACCCGGTGCCGGCCAACCTGGTTGGGACCCTCGGCCCGGTGACAATGGTGCATGCGGCTTTGACTTGCGGAGGACCTGGCGGCGGCACTCCGTTTACAATTACTTCAACTGATGCTGTACCACTGAACCCCGCAAGGGAATTTCGACATCGACGCGCAGCTGTCGCCGCCTGCTGTTTGCGATCGGCCGATACTGTTGATTCGCATCGGCACGCCGGCAAGTCCAGGGCCATTCATCGCTCTTGCCGGCATCTCGCCCGAAGACGATTAGCTGTAAGCCTTCTCGCAAATGAACCCGGAGCTTTGCGGCTCCGGGTTCGCGAGCTGTTTGAAAATTCGGATTCGCGAATCGATCATCGATTGCGCGAGGAGTTAGCTTGTCTCCAGAGATCGGGATAATCTGTGAACCCGCCGTCGATGCCGTAGCCGGCATATTTCTGAATGTCGGTGATGATGTTTTGCCTCAACGTAGCGCCGTTCGTTTGCTTCTCATCCAAGGGACGTCGTGCGCTTGCTGAAGTCGATCCTCGAAACGTGTACGGATGAATCAACAAACCCGCAGCATGCAGGGTCGCGACTTCGACTGCGCTTGGAAGCATTGCTTTACTCGGTCCGACTCCCTGAGCATAAGTCGCAATCTCAGCGGCGAGCGCAGGCGTTACCTTCGCGGTGTCTTCGCGACGCGTGAGATCTTCCATTGGCAGAAGCTGAATGCGAGCATACACCGGCGCAAGCTCGCGCATTCGAAGCAATCCATCTTTGTAGAAAGATTGAATAAAGATCCGTCTGCTCTCGGAAGGACGATCAAAGCCGTGAGCCTTGAGCAAGCGAGCAAGTTTGTCGGCAACGTCGAAACCGAAAGATTTGTAAAATGGAACGTGCTTCAACTCGATGTACAATCCCGCGCGCTTGCCGACGAATTTGATTGTCTCCTCCATTGTTGGAACGCGTTGGCCAGCGTACGCGGGACTCGAGGCGAACGGATTCGCTCGATTGAACCAGGAGCCGGCGTCGAGCATCTTTATTTCCGCGAGCGTGAAATCGACCGCATACCAACCGCGCTTGGGTTTGCCTGTTTCTTCCGGATCGCGAACCATCTCGCGGCCGGGAAAGACCTCCGCGACGTCTGTGGTTCGTCCGAGATCGGGATCGTGAAGACAAATCAACGCGCCGTCCTTTGTCACCTGCAGGTCCTGCTCGACGAAGTCGGCGCCTTGCTCCATCGCAATGCGATATGACTCGAATGTATGCTCGGGCGCGTAGCCCGAGGCACCGCGATGCGCAATCAATAGAAGTTTTTTCTGAATTTCAGTTTTGGTGAGACCCATAGTCGTCGCAAATATGAGAATCGAAGCCGTGCAAAGAGCCAAAGCTCTAATCACTCTGCCGTATAAAAACCCGCGATGCGCGATCATCGGCCCTCCGGTGATGAGCGAGAATATAACAGTCGACGAAATCGATCAACTCATCGACTTCAGATTCAATGCGTGTTAGTGATGTACTGGTGTGTTGATGCGAAAGCAGGACTCGCTTCAAGGCGAATGTTCCCGCTCGCGGCGTGGTGATGGTGAAGGTTGCTGGGACAAAGCAGCACCACTCAGTGAGCCGTTTGCGATCGAGAGATGATGGGGATGGTCACCCTGCTAACGCCCGTTACTCTCACCTAGTTTGCCCGAATTGAACCAGCAGCTCGCTTGAATTTGACTCGCTAGTTCATATCTTTCAGTCTTTGGCAGCAGGCGGTGACCTTATAACATTCAACCACTGGATCCATCGCCTTCTGCCTATCAAGTCCCGGTAGCTTTTGACGGACATCTATTAACTGACACCTAACACGTGAAACCTGACATCTATTCGTACCGCAGTGCAATGATCGGATCTACCTTTGTGGCCCGTCGAGCCGGGACATAGCTCGCGATCAAAGCGACTGCAAGTAGCACGCCCGATGTTGCGATGAATGTAATCGGGTCGGCTGACCCGACTCCGAACAGCACGCTTGCCAACCAGCGAGTGATCGTGAATGCCGCTCCGAGGCCCAGAACAACGCCCGCCGAAACGAGCGCTACTCCTTGCTTCAGCACGAGTCCCATCACATTCGCGCGGCCTGCGCCCAGAGCCATTCGTATTCCGATCTCTCGCGTTCGTTGAGCGACCGAATACGACATCACGCCGTACAATCCGATTGCCGCGAGAACGAGCGCGAGCACGCCGCCTGTACCGAGCAAAGTTGCCTGGCTTCGCTCGCCGCCCAACGACTGATGGATGCGATCGGTCAGGGTTTCGATGTTGAGCACCGAAAGACTCGGGTCGATGGCCTGCACCTCACCGCGCAAGGCTGCAATCATCCCTTTCGAGTCGCCTGATGTGCGAACGTGAAGATTGACTTGAGGGGCGTACTCCTGCAGGAGAGGAATGTACATGAACGGCCGCTGCGGTTCCGTCAGGCTGTTGTACTTGCTGTCGCCAACGATACCGACTACTTGACGGTAGTCCTGGTCACCAAAGAGTTTCAACCGTTTCCCGAGCGCGTCCTGATCCGGCCAGAAGCGTTTGGCCATCGCTTCATTGATGACCATCACTTTCGGCGACGTGGAAGAATCCGTCTCGGCGAAGTCGCGCCCGCGCATAAGCGGTATACCGAGAGTTTCGAAAAAGCCCGGCGAAATATTATTGGTCTGCACGAGCACGCCACGTCCTCCGGGCGGTGGTTCCTGTCCTTCGATGAAGACACTACGTTGAAAGCCTCCCGCGAAGGGACGGTCCCGAGCCACCGTTGCGGCCAGTACTCCCGGGAGCGCTCGCACGCGTTCTACTACGTCGTGATGGAAATTCCTGCCCTGAGCTTCGGTGTAACCTTCGCGCCCGAGATTGAACGCCATCAACACAACGTTTTCAGGTTTGAACCCGGGATTGACGCTTTGAGCTTTCAGGAGACTTCGAACAAACAGTCCCGCGGTGATCAGCGCAAACAATGAAAGCCCGACTTGCAACACGACCAGCGCCTTCCTCAGATTGAACCGGAATCCGCGCGAGCCGACGGGCATAGTAATCTCACCTTTCAAGGTTGACACCAGGTCTGACTTTGAAGCTTGCAGCGAAGGCGCAAGCCCGAAAAGCAAACCGCTCAGCACCGACATTGCGAACGCAAAGACCAACACGCGCAGGTCAACCTCATTGCTTTGCCGATTCGGTCCGAAGCCGAACGGAATCAGCGAGCGCAAAATGTCTTTGGACCAGAATGCAACCAGGAACCCGACTGCTCCGCCTGCGAGCGCGAGAATCAAACTCTCGGTCATCAATTGCCTGATCAAGCGAGCGCGACTTGCTCCCAACGCGAGTCGAATTGCAATTTCCCGCCTGCGCTTCGTCGAACGGGCGAGTAGAAGGTTGGTTATGTTGGCGCAGGCAATGGCCAGGACGATCAACGCGACTCCAACGAGCGCGCTCGAGGTGAGCATCACTTGTCCATCGCCGGTTGGATCACGTCGGGCGGTCAATAGCGGCACCAGCCTTACGTTGCGTCCCTCGTTGTCGTTTCGATACTCCTGCTCTAGTTGAGATCCGAGCGCCGTCATCGCGGCCTGTGCTTGCTGAACCGACGTGCCGGGTTTGAGTCTGCCAATCATTGCAAGAAACAAACCTCGACGCGTGTTGTACCACGTGAATCCCGCTTGAATCTGATCGTGCATCATCATCGGCACCCAGACATCGGGGCCGCCTCCGAGATCGGTGCCGGTGAAGTCTTTCGCGGCAATCCCAACGACCCCGAAGTCATGACGGTTTAACGAAATGGTCCGCCCGACAATCGAGGGATCGCCTCCGAAATCACGTTGCCAGCTTGCGTAGCTCAACACGGCGACCGGACTGGTTCCCGGTGTTTTGTCTTCGTCAGGAAGAAAGCCGCGGCCGCGTTCAAGCTTGACGCCGAGGAGGTCGAAATAATTTCCGGAAACAAGCTCAGCAGTCAATTGCTTCGTTTCTCCTGTGGTTCCGCTTAAATTCACAGCCGCAAACGTGTATGCGAGCAAGTCGGTGAATACTTCGTTCTTGTCCCGGTAGTCGATGTAGTTCAGATGCGATGTCGGCAACGGGCCGGGATTCTTGCTGTCCGTCGTGAAAATCGAAACTAACTGCGAAGGTTGATCCACGGGAAGCGGGGCAAATAAAAACGCGCTGACCATGCTGAATATCGCGGTGTTCGCTCCTATGCCCAGTGCCAGCGACAACAGGGCCACTATTGTGAAGCCCGGGTTTCGAATGAGCATACGTAGCCCATAGCGAATATCTTTGACGAGATTCTCCATTGATCAGCCTCCAGAGTTTTGTTCCGCCTCTGCGTAATTACGTGGTTGAAAAATTAAACTACGATTTGCCGATTTTAGTTCCTGGTTTCGTGAATAATCGTATCAACTTTGTCTGTGAATTCGACTCGAATAAACAGGAAAAGCTTTTGCGTGATTGGATCGCCGCCTGTAATAGGATGCGGCTCTGGGCTCAACAATATTACCTCAGTTCTTTTCGAAGAGCTACCCGGGACCGGCTCAAAAAGTGTTTCGCCTTTGAGGCCGTTTCGTCACCTGAAAAGTCCGCCTTGTCACAATCTTGTTTCGCATGCAAACAATCAAATCCAGAATGGGCGTGCTGCTCGATGTTGGAAGTCTCAAAAGCCGGCGAGCCCGCGCTCGCTGTCGCACAAGAACTATCCCAGGGGGAAGTCAATTGAACAGTTTCGCGATAGCGTCGTGATGTGCGGCGCTCGGATTCCTTGTTTGAAGATCAATCTCGACACGAAATCATTAAACGACCAGCGGCATTGATTGAGGCGGAAATCAAATGAATGTGCGGCGACTACTTCAACGGCGTTGGTTTCGCGCTCTTCTATGCGTCGGCGCGTGGACGATATTCGCAGTCTTTCTATCGAGCCAAATGTACCTGGCATACAGCCGCGGCGAAACGCCGATTCAGTACAAGCGAATCTTCTTCGTAGAATTGATCTACGCTTACGTTTGGGCGGGACTGACTCCGCTGATCCTTTCACTGGCTCGACGATTTCCGATCGAGCGAAAGAACTGGCTTCGCACGATAGTTTTGCATCTCGGCGCATCGCTTTTGATGGGAGTCACGACCAGGGCGCTTCATGACTTGATGCTGTTCTTTTTCGTCGCGGGTTATAGCGGCCGGTTTTCGCTGACAAAGCTCTTGATGAACATCTATTTTATGACCGATTACGGAGCGATGATCTACTGGCTCATCCTCCTGGTCAGTTATGCGTTCAGCTTTCAACGTCGATATCGCGAAGAAGAAGTGCGCGCGACGCGGCTGGAAGCGCAACTCGCGCAAGCGCAGCTTCAGGCGCTGAAGATGCAGCTTCAGCCGCACTTTCTGTTCAACACGCTTCACTCGGTTTCGGCGCTTGTTCACAAGAGTCCGGTCGCCGCCGACAAAATGATCGCCCGTCTTGGCGACTTCCTCCGACAGACGCTTGAAAACGGCGGCGCCCAGGAAGTATCGCTTCAACAGGAACTCGAGTTCTTAAAATGCTATCTGGAAATCGAACGCATTCGTTTTGAAGACCGGCTGACAGTTCAAATGAACATCGATCCGCAAACGCTCGATGCGCAGTTGCCGAATTTGATCTTGCAGCCGATCGTTGAAAACGCGATTCGTCACGGCATTTCTCCCCGGACCGCGCCGGGACGCATCGAGATTGAAGCGCGCAGATACAACGGAATACTACACGTTCAAGTGACTGACAATGGACCCGGTTTGCCGGCAGATTCAAACACGGGAACCATCTTCAAGGAAGGAGTCGGGCTTGCGAACACACAGGCTCGCTTGAAGCAACTTTACGGCGAAGATCATAGGTTGGACCTCGCAAACACGTCAAAGGGCGGACTCACCGTGATTCTCGAAATCCCTTTTCGAGAACAGACTCTTCAAAAATGAACTCATGACCTCCTTTCGGCGTTAGAGCGGGAAAGGAGAAGTCGATGTCAGGCGCGGCGTGTATTCGTACTCTGATCGCCGATGACGAATCGCTTGCGCGCGAGCGTGTCCGCGACATGCTTGCTTCCGATCCTCAAATCGAGATCATTGCCGAATGTCTGAATGGCCAGGAAGCAATCGAAGCCATTCAACAGTACTCACCGGACCTCGTTTTTCTCGACGTCGAGATGCCCGGCATCGATGGCTTCGCCGTTCTTGAAGCGCTGCCTCCCAATCAAATACCCACCATTATTTTCGTGACCGCCTACGATCAATACGCTGTGCGAGCGTTCGAGGTGTATGCGCTCGACTACTTGTTGAAGCCGTTCGATCAGGAGCGCTTTGACAAGGCGATGTGCCGCGCAAAGGAGCACATTGCAGGCCGGCGAAGCGAGGTCCTGGGCCAACGCATTTTGAACGCGATCGAAGAAATAAAGACCAGACCCGTTCACCTCGAACGTCTGGTCATCAAAATGAACGGGCATGTTTTTTTCATCAAGGCCGAAGAAATAGACTGGCTGGAAGCTGAAGGAAATTATGTTCGTCTTCACGCGGGCAAAGAATCATATCTGTTAAGAGACACGATCACCGCGCTTGAATCACAGCTCGATCCAAGAAAATTCATTCGAGTTCATCGCTCCGCCATCGTCAACGTCGATCGCATAACCGAACTGCAGCCATGGTTTCACGGCGAATACCGCATCATCCTTCGCGAAGGCGTCGAGCTCACGCTGTCGCGGACCTACCGGGAAAAACTGCACGAGTTGTTGGGAAGACCTCTGTAGGCCGGAGCGATCATCACGCTTTTCGGTCAGCACATCACAAAATCCTGCGGCTTCATCCCAAAGTCGTTCGTCTGAAAAAGAATTCCACTTAAGCTCCAACGGTAACGACTATTTTCAAAGTCCGCTTTTGACCGCTTGATGCGGCGCGAGGCGAAAAGCGGCAGAACTTGCCACGTTGGAGTCGATCATGAAGTTCATTACGCGATTGCTAACCTGTGCGTTGGCGATAATGATCCAAGCCGTAACCTCACCGGCGCTGAACATCACCGCGAGCTTTTCCGAAGCGCTCTCTGAAGTTGTTAAGGTCTCGCATTCACATCCAAACACGACGCGATTCTTGAAAGCTGACTTCATAGTCTCGAAATTCGACAAGCAGATCGTCGAAGCCTTCGCGAAAGCGTGGCAGCATTCAGAGGGCGGCACCTCAGGGCTTGAGGGTGTTGTGTTAATCGTGGGAATGAGCGATGGGTCTTACAACGGAATCGAATTGGGCAGAACGAACGAGCACAAGAAATTCACGTTTCGCTGGCAAGCGGGAACGATTGCAATCGTGCACACCCATCCTAATTCGTCCGACCCAAAGCCTCAGGAAGACGATCTCGGAGTCGCTGACAAATTTGGCGTGCCGATCTTCACGATTACCAACAGAGGCATGTACGTTTACGACCCGAGCAATAAAAAGATAAGCAAGGTAGTCAAGGATCTGGATTGGCTGAATGCTTCAAAATTCAGCGCGGTCTTCACCGCTGCTCAATAACCCGCTCTGATACTCAATCGATGACCTTGTTGAGGATTACTCGTCATCTGTTTCGGCCAACTTGTCCCGCGATGTTGTGTTCTTATCCCAAACTTATTTCGGTTATTCAGAAGGCCGACTAGACTTGAGCGCGCATATCGGTGTCCCAGGCGAATCCGTGTGACGGCTGAATGGATCGAACACCTCGATACACAACGGCTTCGCCCGGGCTCCGAATTGGAGAGATCAAAGCTGAGTAAAAGCCATCGATTGGCAAATAAGAATTCCGGCCCGCTCTGGAGGAATGAATCGCTTGAAGGAGTAACAATGAGGCACCTTAGAAAAATAAAATGGCTCACATACGCGGCAACGTTTTTGATGATGTCGACTCTGCTGCTGCCGGTATTCAGTAGCAGCTCTGCTTTTGCACAGTCGAGCAAAGGCATTGTCGTGGGAACAATAACCGACCCATCCGGCGCGGTTGTCGCCGGTGCGGCTGTCAAGATAACCAATCAATCAACCAACGTCGTAAGAGAAACTAAAACGTCAACCGAAGGAGGCTTTCGAATTGATGCGGTCGATCCGGGAATCTACAAGATTGAAGTCGCCGCGGGCGGCTTCAAGACCATCGCTCGCGAGAATGTAACCGTTGAAGCCGCGCAGGCAACTACGACCGACTTCGCCCTTGAAGTTGGAGCTCAAACTGAAGTGGTTAACGTCAACGCCGACTCTACGGTCATTCTGCAAAAGCAGGACGGCTCGCGGGCAAGCACGCTCGAATCGCGGCAAATCGTCGACCTGCCGGTCCCGGGACTCAATCCCGTGAACCTTGTCTTCACGCTTCCGGGCGTCACAAATCCCGGAGTGCTGGCGGGCGGATTTGTGCAAGGCACCGAGTTCAACATCAACGGATTGAGAGCGCGCGCGAACAACCAGTTGATTGACGGCGCCGACAACAACGACAACTCGATCACCGGCCAACAGATTCAGCCTTCGCTACGTGACGGCTTCAAGGAAGTCTCAGTGCTTGGCGGAGACAACTCGGCGGAATACGGACGCGCGGGAGGCGCGGTGGTGAATGTGGTCACGAAGAGCGGCACCAATCAGTTTCACGGTTCCGTCTACGATGTGATCGACACGAGCGCCCTTGCTTCGCTGACTGCGGGACAAAAAGCAAACGAAGGTCTGACTTCTGTTCCGGTTTACACTCAAAACGCATTCGGGTTTTCGCTCGGCGGACCCATAAAGAAAAACAAGCTCTTCTTCTTCGGAACGTTTCAGCCGACGCTGACACGAATTGGCGCGGCCAATGGCTCGGCAGTGATTCCGACTCAGCAAGGCTTCAACACGCTCCGAGGGCTCTTTCCCCAAGGCGCAAGCGCGAACCTGGACCGTTATCTTGGAGTCGTCGGCAGTCTGCGAGGCTTGACCAACACATTCAACGTGCCGCTCGGAGGTGGCCGGCCGGACATTCAATTCGGAACGGTTACCGCTTCGGCGCCCGCGCCGATCAACACTTATGACTTGCTTACGAGAATTGATTGGACGCCAAACGAGAATAACAGTATCGCGGCGCGATACCTGTTCAACGATCAGCGGGTCACCAATCAGTTTCCGACGCCGTTCCAGGGATTCGCGGTGGATGTGCCGAGCCGCGTGCAGAACTTCTATGCGAATTACACTCGGCTCATCTCGTTGAGGATGACAAACGAGTTCCGGATTTCTTATGGGAGATTCAACGTTTTGTTTGGCGCCCAGGATCCGGCAGCGCTCAACTTCGGACCGCAGTTCTTGTTTGCCGGCGGTACGGTCAGCGGTGTTGGGATTCTCGGCGGCCTCACGTCGACTTTTTTCCCGCAAGGACGAATCTTCAACAACTATCAGCTTCAGGACACGATCACTTACACTCGCGGCGCGCACACCATTCGAGCAGGAACCGACCTGATGCGCCAGATCGCAAAACAGTTTGTTCCGTTCAATGCCCAGGGAACACTGACCTTTTCATCAGGGGGAGGCTTTCCGGCGTTTGGCAATTTTGTTGACGGATTTTCGGGAACGCAGGGAACGTTCGCGGCGATAACTTTCGGCAGTCCGGTAGACAATCCAAACGCCTTCCAGCAAGCCTACTTCGTCAACGACGCGTGGCGAATCAAGCCGAATCTCAGCTTGAATCTCGGATTGCGCTACGAGAACTATGGGACGAGTTACAACGTCGTGCGCTTCCCGGCCTTCGCGGGTTTCGACAAACCGTTCGACGCGGTGGCGAAGCAAAAGGGCGACAACAACAACTTCGCCCCGCGAGTGAGCTTCGCTTACACGCCGCACATCGCGGGATGGCTTTTTGGTGAAGACAAGACTGTGATTCGCGGTGGAGTCGGCGTTGGCTACGACGTCTTCTTCAACAACATCTTAAGCAACACCGCTGCATCGCCGCCGAATGCATTCGGAGTCAGCTTGCTGGGATCATCCGTGGGCGGTCGAGGATTCGCAAACGCTGGAGTCAACTCGTTGCCCACGTCCGGTTCTCCAAATCCGAAAGCGGCAGTGACGACTATCGTTCCGGACCTGGTCAACCCGATGACGTGGACCTGGAACCTGGGCGTGCAACGCGAGCTGCCCGGCAACTTCATAGTAGACGCCGCGTACGTCGGCACTCGCGGCATTCGGCTGTTCATCAACGAGCAGTTGAATCCGGGCGTGAACAATGTTCGGATTCATCCCGACCGCGGATCGATTGTGGCCCGAACAAACGGCGGTGATTCGATTTACCATTCGCTTCAGACCCGCGTCGAGCATGGATTCAAAGATGGTTTGTTGTTTCGATTTGCTTACACCTACTCGAAGGCCATTGACGACGTGAACAGCGAAGTCTTTGTCACATCGGGCGGCGCGAGCAGAGCGTCCAATCCGTTTGATCGCAGAGCCGATCGAAGCGTCGCGAGCTTCGATGTTCCACACCGCGCAGTGTGGTCCTTTATCTACGACATTCCCGGACCAAAGCGTGGACTTCTAGGACAAGTTGCCGGCTTATGGAGCGTGGGCGGAATTTATCGGCTGCAGTCGGGCTCAGTCGAAACTCCATTTGTTGGTGGAATCGATCTGAACAACGATCTCGAGAATTTCAATGACCGTCCGGCGATCGCGAATCCTTCCGCGCCGCCGCGATCAGTGGCTATTCTCGCTTCGCTGCTGGGAGCTTCTTCGCCAACCGGCTACGTTGATGCCAACGGAACACCCGTGAACCCGGCTAACGTGCGATACATTGTCGACCCGGCGATTCGTACTAACATCGCTGGCCGTAACACGCTTCGAGGTGAGATCACAAACACGATGGACGTGAGCTTGAACAAGGGCTTCAGATTACCGTTTGAAGGTCACAAGCTTGAAGTGCGCTTTGATTTCTTCAACGTGTTCAATCACCCGAACTTCACGTGGGCGTTCCTCGGAGCTGATAACAGCAATGGCGACGTGACGAATCCGTTCTTCAACAATGTTCGCTTGAACGACGGAGGGATTACAGGACCGGTTGGAACTCAAGTCGGCCGATACGGTCGAATACAGGTGCGTTACAGTTTTTGATTTTTAGGATCAGCGCGGCGGAGAATCCGCGCGAGCGAACCGCCGTTACGCAGGCTTGGAGTTCAACTCCTCAAGCTTTTGCGCGACTTCCATTCATTCGTCGTGTGAATACCTCCTGGGGAGCCTTCGGGCTCCCCTTTTTTTATGCGCTCGATTAATTACAACTGCAGGCATTTCCAACCATCGACTTGTCGGTAATCAAGCAAATTTGCGAGCTCCCTTTCTGAATGGATGCGCTTCCTGCTCCGAGCCCTCCGTTGGCTGACGTGTCGGCGGAGATGCGAACTCTGCGATTGCCTTTGGAATCGTCGATGCCGATCACGCATCCACGAACCGTCAAGACTCCCCGACCGCTCGCAACGCTTACCCCATTGCAACAGTAGCGATACTCACCATTCGTCGCGTTGAACAAAACTATATTGCCGGGATTGCTGTCATCCACGAGACACAGACTGAACAAAGTCAACTGAAATCCGCAGCTTGCGGTATTGCCGGACGAGTCAGTCGCTGTGCAGCTCACGCTTGTAGTTCCAAGTGGAAAGGTCGATCCGGTTGGCGGCGTGCAAGTAACCGAAACGCCGGGACAGTTGTCGGTCACGGCGGGATAGTTATAACTGATCGCCTGGCTCGATGCTACCGGACATTGCGCGGAAGCGGAGGTGTTGATGTCGGCGCACGCGCTAGTGAATGCAGGCGGCTGTGTATCAACCACGCTCACCGTGAAGCGGCAGCTTGACTGATTGCCGGATGAATCGATGACCGTGCAGATGACTGTAGTCGTGCCCTTCGAGAAAGTAGAGCCGGACGTAGGATTGCAAACAGGAGCCAGGCCCGCGGCAGCGAGACGTTTTCGCGGCTGATTGCCACTCGAACAATTGTCAGTCACGACCGGAGCCGTGAATGAGACCACCGCTGTGCATTTGTTCGGATCCGTTGGCTTCGAAATATTCGCAGGCGGAGTAATGGTCGGCGGCTGAGTGTCGTTGATCGTGATCGTGAACGAACATGCAGCGCCGTTAGCGATCGACTCTGCGCAGCTAACGGTCGTCGCACCCACAGGGAAAAAAGAGCCTGATGAGGGTGAACACGTCACGGTAAAGCAATTGTTGCTCGACATCGAAGCGTAGTTCACGACAGCGCCGCATTGATCGGCGGTATTTGAACGAGTGATATTCGCCGGGCAGCTCACCGCGCACGGAAATGTGAAGTAAGCTACCGGCATATCATGATCCGATATTCGCTCGGGCCGGGTTGAATCGTTGCGAAACGTCTCGGGAAAGTCTGCATCGTTGCGCGCATAAGAGAGGTGACTGAACGCGGTTACCAGGTTCCCCGTGATGATTTCGTGATCGATGACTTGCGCGTCTCCGTCAAAGCTGTAGGAGTAGCGTTGGTCTGCGGGAACCATTTCGACAAGATCGACAAGGTCGGGGTTGACCAAATCGGCGCTCGCAAGCACCACCTGATCCGGCGGCGTCGGCGTTCCTTTTATGATTCCAATTGCATCGACATAACCGTCGTTGACCTGAAATGCATTGTAATCGCCTATTGAAACGATTCGCTCATTTGGATTCGCAACTTGCCGCGCCTGGATCAGGTTCGCCAAAAACTCAGCTTGAGCTCTTCGCTTCGCACGAATGCGAGCGCCTTCGGTTGCCCATCCGCTCGTGCCGGCAGCAGTGCTGTCTATTCCACTCAACGAGCGCAGGTGATTCACGATCACCGTGATCGCGAAGCTTCGTCCATCGGAGTTGTTGATCACCGCCATCAACCGCAAGGGCGGCCGATCATTCAGCAACGAGGTTGACGAGTCGGGGTTGACGAACGAAGTGTTCGCACCTTCCTGGACCACTGAATTGACCGCGACTCGCGGCGTACTTCCGACTACAGAAGCGCTCTTCACCAGAAAGCCGACATCGATACCACCGACATCGTTGCCTTCGACAAGATATGCTGCGTAACCCGGATTCGGGTTGCCTGCCGCTACAGCGTCGCTGTTCACCTTGCTTGCAACGGACTGAAGCGTGCCGAGGTTCTCCATTTCCTCGACGCCAATGATGTCGGGCGTGCGCATTACGTTTCGAATCGCCAACGAGGCCTTGTTAAGCCGGTTGTTGAAGGCGGTCGAGGTCAAAACAACATCCGATGTGGAAGGATCATCACTTGTGTCGTAGAACCGCTCCATATTGAATGATGCAATCGTGAACTCATCTCCTGTCGGAAGCGGCACAGCAACCGCGCTCGTGTTCGCCGTCGCTGAAGGCAGAGACGCGGGATCGGGAAGTATCGTGTAAGTGCGAAACGAGTACTCGACCGGGCCAACGAGGTTCGTGACTACGACTCCGGCAGCGACGTTAAGCGTTGGCCCGCCGATGAGACCGTCGCTATCGACTCGCAAGCGCTCGGGGTTGAAGTCGAATCTCGGGACCGGCGGGATAGTCACTCCGCTACCGGCGGGAACCGGATCGTTTGCTTGAATGCCAGGTTCTCGAAACGGGCGAGCAACTCCGGTGATCACACCATAAAATACTCCGTTGGAAGTCGACGTTGCGTTTCCTTCATTCACGGTCCCCTGAGTTGGCGCAACTACCGTGAGCGAGTTGACTTGCACGCGCATGCCCTCGAAGCGCTCGAGTTGCTCGATCGTCCCGTTTGTTGGCGTGTCCGCAGCGGTGAGGGTGATGGCAGCAGGCAAAGAGTTGCCGGTTGTTGACACGGTTACGCTCGGCGACCCGGAGATCTCGGTCTGCGGAGGACTGAGTGGATCCGAGGATGGCACAAACTCCGATACCGTTCCCGTCACCACCACACGATTGCCGAGCGCCGCCGCTGACGGTGGAGCGCTCGATGTGAAAACAAATATCCCCTCCGACGTATTAGAGTCCGAATCATATTCCGCCGTCGGAGCCTGAATAAAAAATCCGTTTGACTTGACTCCAGTGACAATGCCGCTGGTAGTAACTTGAGTGTTGGCCATTGGCGACGTGGAACCGCTGCCTTGAACATCGTGAATGGGAACTACTACACCGTTCACGGCTACTGACACCGAGCAAGTCGCTGTTTGAGCAGTGGGCGAGTCATTGTTCGACCACAAAATAGTCACGTTGTAGTTGCCGATTGGAGTTGTGTTGCTCACCTGAAGCGTCGCGCTCGCGGCGCCGCCCGCGCCTGACGCCGGAGTGAAACCCATGAGCGAAATCGTTCCCGGATCGGAAGGTGTGATCGTGCTGATCGAAGCACTGGTAACAGTGCCGTCTGCATCTGTAGCGCTGACGCCTGCGCTTGCAGCTGTTCCAAACGTCGTTGATACGCTGGAAGGACAAGTAGGAACGACGGGCGCGCTTGCGCACTGCACCGTCGCCGAAGCGGTGTTTCTAGGATTCGGTGTTCCTGTGCTGAAATCAGTCGCATTGTTGTCGGTGTCGGTGCATCCGCTTAACGCTCGCAACGCTGCGGTGGTGTTGCTAGGAGCGGGCGTCGGTCCCGAGCCCTCAAAACAAGTCGTGCTGCCGAAGCCGACGAAATCGATGATGGTCGCGCCAGTTGGGCAGTTACCGGTGAGCGCCGTTGTGCTATTGACGAGCGCGACTTTCCCGGCTGTTGCGCTCATGTTGATGTTTCCGGTCGCATCCGGCGTTGGGAGATTCGTCGTTCCTCCAGTTCCGGCAGCCTCTTGAACCAGATAGTGTTGGCCGGGAGCTATGGAGCCCGACAGGTTAGTCACCGACCAGGCGGTTCCCGCAGACGACGTGTATTGAACGGACCATCCGGTCACGCTCACTGTTGAGGAGCCGCGATTGAAGACTTCTATGAAATCATTTTTGAAAGTGGCGCCGGTGTTACCGCCCCCACCGTAAATCTGGCTTATGACTATTGTTGACGACACGCCTTGTGCCGGCGGCGGCGACACGAGGTAGTAACCGAAGAATGAAAGCATCAGCAACAACCACGACGCAAGCAAGCTGACAACGCGCCGGGTCCGCGATGACGAACCAAATAACTTCTTCACCGAATTATTGTGACTCTTCATCGATTCTACTTTCAGCACACGTATCGCGCCGAGGAGATCCGAACTTAGATTCACAGAGTTGCCGCCGCGGACCTGCGATCCAACCCCCTCGATGCAAGCCCAAACAGCGTTGTGAGAATCCTATGATGAATCATACGCGAGCTTATGATTCACGGCGCCAGTCTACTTTTTAATTCGATGTCGTGCAAGCTGACGTTGCCTTTGATGAACCGGTCGTTATTTATTCCTTCAACAAGGACGAATTCACCGATTTTCAATTTCAATTTATCGAAGGATGCGGTAAAACAGCAGTGCAGCAAGTCGTCACTCAAACAATCTGTCTGAAGTACACTGGAGGCCCTTTGATCGAACGGAGAAGAGCGAAGCGGTTTCAGGTGGATTGGCAAATAAGAGTTGCAATCAACCGCATCGGCGGGAAGACTTCAGTTGAGACCGGCGCGTTGTGCAACATAAGCTCCAATGGCGCGTTGCTCTCCCTCGCAACCCCGCTCACCAGGGGAACGAAACTCGATGTCTACATCAAGCTTCCATTGCGAGGAAAAAAGTGGATGAAATATCCGGCAAGCGTCGTTCGCGTTGAACCCGACAATGCCGCGATTGCAGCGATAAAGTTCGACAGCGCGCGTCCGAATTTCGGTTTGCCGCTTGCGCCAGTCTGAGTCTACGGCGCGAGTCTTTCAATTGCCCACGCGCCATCGCTCAATCGGCGATAGCGTATTCGGTCGTGTAAACGGCTCGCGCGATTCTGCCAAAATTCAAAAACATACGGCGCCAATCTGTAGCCTCCCCAGTATGGCGGCAGCGGTATTCGCTCGCGCTCGTACTTCTTTGTCAACTCGGCCATCTTGTCTTCGAGCACCTCGCGGCTAACGATGACCTCACTTTGATTCGAAGCCCAGGCGCCCAGCTGGCTATCCACGGGCCGTGTTTGAAAATAGGCTTCGGATTCTTCGCGCGAGGTTCGAGTCGTTGTGCCGGTTATTCGCACTTGCCTCCCCAACTCTGCCCAATAGAAGCACACCGCGGCCTGCGGGTTTTCATCAAGCTCGGAACCTTTCTGGCTTTCGTAGTTCGTGTAGAAGACAAACCCGTTCTGGTCAAAGTCCTTCAACAAGACCACTCGTGCCGATGGCTTGCCGTCGCGAGTCGCAGTCGCCAGTGTCATTGCGTTTGGAAGGATGGGCACCGAGAGCTCGGCTTGTTTATACCAGGCTTCAAATTGTTTGAAGGGACTTGGGTCGACATTTGGTTCGCTCAAGCCCTGGGAGTCTGAATTAGACATAGTATTGGTAGTCGCCGAGAACCCTATTTCTCCTGGAGCGCTTGCGCTTGAACTGCGGTGATGGCTATTGCATCTCGAATATCTTCCGCCGTGCACCCTCTCGATAAGTCGTTCGCCGGCCGCGCTAATCCCTGCAGAATTGGACCGACAGCCGTTGCGCCTGCAAGCCTTTCGACAAGTTTGTAAGCTATATTGCCGGCTTCCAGATTCGGAAATATCAGCGTGTTTGCCCGGCCGGCGACATTGCTGCCCGGGGCCTTTCCGTGCGCGATTGCCGGAACGAGAGCCGCATCAGCCTGCAGCTCGCCGTCGACCATCAATGAAGGCGCGCGCGCCCGCAGCGTGCGAGTCGCTTCAATAACTTTGTCAGCCAGCGGATGCTTTGCGCTGCCTTTGGTTGAGAAGGAGAGCAATGCTACGCGCGGCTCAGCTTGAAGGAGCGCCCGCGCAGAATCCGCCGACGCGATCGCAATCTCCGCAAGCTGTGAGGCTGACGGATCGACCACTACTCCGCAGTCCGCGAAAATGAATGCGCCTCCTTCGCCCAACTGAGTGCCGGGAACCACCATCAGAAAGAAGCTGGATACGAGTTTCAAGCCGGGTTTCGGGCCGATGCATCTGAGAGCTGCCCTCACTGTATGCCCGGTTGTATGCGTCGCTCCGGATACGCTGCCGTCCGCTCTTCCTTCACGAACCATTATGTTGCCGAAATAGAGCGGGTCATCCATTTGCTGATTCGCTTCATCGAGAGTTACACCCTTTGCGCGACGCGCTTCGTGATAACGAAGTGCAAACTGCTCGCGATCTCGAGATCGGTGATGGTCCACTATTGAAGCTCCGGTGAGCGATACACCGATTCTCGAGGCCGTGTTTCGGATTATGTCTTCGTTGCCAATAAGCGTGAGGCTAGCGATGTGCTCCTGCATACAAAGAGCTGCCGCGCGAATGGTCCGCTCGTCTTCGCCTTCCGGCAAGACGATATGCTTCGGTGAAGACGCTGCCCGCGCGCGGATTCTCTCGAGAGTCTGCATTAACGAAAACCTTCCGAGCTTGATCAATTCGGATTCTTAACACAACCGTTCACAGCAGATTCTAACGGATTTGGAGAACTGGAGCGAGGAACTACGAAGCGATAAAAGGCCGAGGATCGTTAATCCTCGGCCTTCTTTTAGCAACCACGGCGCGTTGCGATTGCCTGAGCTAGCAAAGCGCGCGAACTCTCCCCTTTTCCCGCGCAGCCCCGCGTGAACTCTCCCCGACTCGCGCGAGACACGCTCGATTCCTCGCAGCGAACGCCGTGGTATCCCGCAAGAACACTTACAAGCGCATTAGTCGCTGCCGCCGGTTACACGCTCGGCAGATTTACCCGCATCGCTGAACAAAATGTCTGTGAGGTCGAGACCCTCTCGCCGATCGATGTCTCTCTCGATAGTCTTAAGTCTCGCCTGATGTTCCTGAATTCGCGACGCGAGTTTGGCCAGATCCGCCGTGTGCATCGTTTGGAGTTGCGACTCAAGACTCACAAGTTGAGCTTTGATTTCTTCGCTCTGATGCCGCTCGCTTTCGGCGATCAACTGATTGACCAAAGTACGTACTTCAGTGCGAACCTGCTCAATGTTTGTGCCGTTCAACGGGGCTGAGTCTTTGTCTCCGGGATTCACAGAAGCCGGCGCGTTGCGGCGAAGCAGATTTGCGTGAAAGGAAAAACCCTCTCGCCCGATGCTCAAATCAGTACCTAACACGGCAAGAACCAACATAGCCATCGCCACGACTCCCGCCGCCTTTGCCCAAACCGGCGTAAGCGTCAGAAGTTCCTTGAACGCTGCGAGCAACGATCGTTTCGTTTCAGTTACCACGCGAACGACCGGCAAATCATCGAGCTGCCATTGCTGAAGCATAGTTCGCACGCGTTCGAACGCCTTCAATTCGTCCTGACAACTCGAGCATTCAGTGAGGTGAGCTTTAACACGACGGCTCTCATCTGGTGCAGCCTCATCGTACAGATAAGCGACCAGCGCCTCGTGCATATTGCATTTCGGGGTTTCTGGTGTGCTGTTCATTTCGTCACCACTTATTTCAAAGCTTCAAACGGCTTCGCGGAGATGCTCAAGCCGTTTTCTTAATTCCGTCAGTCCTGTGTACATTCTCGTTTTAACCGTTGAGATCGGTATGCCCAGAACATCGGCAATCTCCGAGAATTTCAGTCCTTCATACTCCTTCATTATTATTACCTGTCGCATCTCGGCCGGGAGACCCTGGAGCGCGCGGCGAACGTGACGAGTGACTTGCTCCTGTTGAATTCCGCTGCCAAGGTCTTCCGTGTCTGCTGCAAGCTCGAACCCGCTCGCTTCCCTTTGTTCGTCGATGGAGATCGTGTACCTGGATCGACTCCTCAGTCTCGTATTACAAGTATTGAGGGCGATGCGATAAATCCACGACGAAAACTTCGCTTCACCTCGGAACTTCGAAAGGTTGCGATACGCCGAAAGAAACGTCTCCTGCGTAGCATCCTTCGCTTCATCATCACGGCCCAGCATCCTGAGAGTGAGGCCATAGATCTGGCGCTCCCAACGACGCACCAATGCGTTGAAAGCGTCGGGTTCGCCTGCAAGCGTACGCTCGATTATTTGACTATCACTCAGTTCCAAGTCGCTCTCACGTCTTCTCCGATGATAGACCCCCGTCCGCTTCCAATGATATAGACTGGAGCGGCAGCAAAAAAGTTGGAAAATCATCACCCGCGTGCTCTTGCGCTCCCTCGAAGCCAGCTCAAATATCGCCTATAATCCCGGGCAAGATTGTGAAACTCAATTCGATATTGAAGGAACTGGTTTCAAGCGTCGACGGAGCCACTGGCGCGATGGTGATCGCTTCTGATGGCGAATCGGTGCATTGCTTTTCAGCTAACGATAGCGGCGAGAGGTTACAACTGCGCGGCGCTTATCTGGCGGTCGCAAAGCAGGCTCTCCAAACGTCAGCATCGCGGGTTGGACTTGGGGCGGTGATTGGGTTGGTTCTCGAATACGACAGAGCGAACCTGTTCGCCGAAGAAATTGACGAGGACTGCTTTGCAGTTTTAGAAGTGAACGCGGAGACAAACATCGGTGAGGCGATCTATCGTTTGCGTAAGTCGAAGAACATCGTCGGCGACGAAATCAATATGTGACGCTCTCAATAGTGGATGGCTTCCTTGATCAACACTCTTCGGACCGTAACGGGCACTCCGTTGATGGTCGCCGGGTGAAAAGTCGAGCGGCGAAGCGCTTCGACCGCCGATTCGTTCATGAAATCTACCGGCATCACCACTTCGACGTCAGTGATTGTCCCGTCCGAGTTGAACGTCGCGCGCAAAAGCACCGTGCCCATAACCTTATTATCCGCGGCCTCACGAGTGACGATCGCTCTTTGCCGGTGAATCCAGCTCCAGCTTTTGTAACCCGGGAATGAAGATATGCGAGCGAAGTCGATGGCTCGGGGAACGCCCCCATCTGAGCCATCAGGCGAGCCCGCGGGTCCACCATTCTTTCCGCCGCGGCTTCCGAGACCCGAACCGTTATCCTTACCGTTTCCGACTCCTGTGCCCTCGCCGCCGCCTATTCCACCTTTTGAACCCGGACCCGCCGAGGACTCAGTGCTCTTACTTAAAGGGTCTCCGACAGGAGCCGGAGGCGGCGGCGGACTCTCCGGACCGACGACCGTTGGAGTGACCGGTAGCGAAGGCTCGGGAATCTTCGACGCAGTCATATCCACGATCTGGGGCCTCGGCAACATCAGCGGCGGCTGTCCCTTTGAAGCCGGCAGGACTGTATGTTGGCCTCCACCTCCGCCGCCTGCTTCGCCTTTTGGCACGTCCGGCGCCGACTCAGGCTTCTTGCTCGAGAACTCGGGAAAGGTGACTTTGAATTCGGGCGTTGGCTCACTGGTCTGCTTCACAAACATCGAGCGCCAACCGAGTACGGCTATGAACCCAAGCAATGCGATGTGAAGCGTCGCCCCCAACGCCATGCCAAGATAAATCCGCTGCCGTCGTTTTGCGTCTTTGCCGGTAGCAGAGAGCAAACCCGTAATGAAGCTGCGTGGGTCATGACTTAATTCGGCCCACGCGGCACTGAGCTCTCTCAGGAGACGCGAGACCAGACCCTTCTGTTCGATTAATGAGAACGGCGGGGAGTCAGCGTGGCCAACGCTCGCAACAAAGTCTGTTGTCATTACTGAAGCCATTGGAAGGTGAGCCATCGAGCCGGAAGGACATGGGTTGAACAAACGAAGGCCGCGGCACTTTCAGTCGCCGCGGCCCTTTTCGAAATCCTTTATCTGAGATTGAACTCGATGAGAACAGGAATCCAATATGCAACAGGCTGTCCGCCTTTCATTGCCGGCTTGAAGCGCAGTTGATATGCGGCCTGTATAGCCTGCTCATCCAGTCCATCCGGGAGACCGCGCGTTATCTTGACCTGTTTCACCTGACCATCGGCGCCCACCAGAACGCGTGCGGTAACGTTGCCTTGAATCTTGTTCTTGCGAGCTTCCTCTGTGTAACGAGGCTGTGGACTGTTCAATGGAATCGGTCTGCTGTCAACGACTGTAGCAGGTCCGCCTCGCGAGCCCCCGCCAAGATTCGGATCGCCGCCGCCCATGTTGTATCCATTTCCTGGGCCGACGCCTCGTCCATTACCGGGTCCCATTCCTCCGCCAGATCCATCACCCATGCCACCACCCGAACCGGGGCCAGCGGAAGGCGGACCGGGCACTCCATTCGGCAAACCGGTCACCGCAAGCTCATCACGTTTCGGCTCGAGTCTCGGATCGACCTGAACTGTTTCAGGCACCGGCAATGACGGAGGTCTCGGAGTCGGCTCGGGTCTGGGCGCAATGATTGGAGGAGTCAACGAAAACTTGGGCAATTGACCCTTCGAAGCTGGAGTCGGTGTGTTTCGACCGCCGCCGCCACCGCCGCCGGCCTTCTTGTCGGCCTTTGGCATTTCAATATCTTGAGCCTTGAAGTCGTCAGGATTGATCATGTGTACTTCAAGCTCGCTCTGCGGATCATTCTTCGCCTTCGCGTGAATGGACCACAGAATCAATATCGCTCCGAAGAAACACGCATAAACAACAATACCGATGGCGAGGCCAAACCGAAGAAGCATCTTGCGGCGATGACCGCCAACGCCGTCACTCTTGAAGGCGCTCACGACATAAGACTTTGGATTTTCGCGGAACTCGCGACTTGCTTCTAAAAACTCTTTGATCAACCGAGTAGCGATAAACGGCTGACTCTGGAAAGCGTCTGCGAATAATGCTTTCTCTTGCATTTCCTCTCTCCGGAAACCTGATAGCTGCCGGTCCGCAACGGCCGGCGAACAACTCAGCGGTTAAGAGAGGGAATCATCCCTCTGCACATCCTGTCCTGCGTCGTCTTCATCAGCGGTTCGGGTGAGACGACTCGTTTATTGTCACTTGGGTTTCTCGCCGGTGTCAAGACCAAACACCATGAAGCTTGGCAGAGTAACGTGGGCTGACGTTCGCTGATCAAACGGTGCTTGTTCAACTTTCCGGCTCCTATTCTAGAATGAATCGAGCGGCTCTGACTTGCAGGTTTAGTTCGATAATCGACCGCCTTGTTATTAGTATCCCGTTCGCGCAATTGAGATGCCCATCAATGCCCCGAGATCGAAGCGTTTTTCGATGTAGCCTGACCACTGTGCAAAACCTCCGTCACTTCGGCAACTGAGCGGCAAAACTCAGCAAGAAATCACAAGACACTGCCCGCGCTTTCTGATTCAATTCTACGACGAAAAGCATTCAAAGGAAGGAAATTCGCAATGCCAATTCAAAACCAGAAGACTCTCGTAACGATTGAAGAACCCGCAGGCAAGCTCGGCGTAATGCTGGTCGGACTTGGCGCAGTGAGCACGACTTTCATAGCCGGCGTCGAAGCTATAAAGCGAGGCATTGCCGAACCGATCGGCTCGTTGACTCAAATGGGAACAATTCGATTGGGTAAGCGAACGGATAACCGAACGCCGACCATTCGCGAATTCGTCCCGCTCGCTTCGATCAACGATCTCGTATTCGGAGCTTGGGACATCTTTGAAGAAGATGCTTATGAAGCTGCGCTTCACGCCGGAGTGCTCGAGCGCGAGCTTGTAAATCGATTGAAAGCCGAGTTGCAGTCGGTGAAACCGATGAAGGCAGTCTTCGACCAGCGCTACGTTAAGCGGCTGAACGGTACGCACGTCAAGCGAGGCGCCAACAAGATGGATCTTGCCGAGCAATTAATGGATGACATCAAGACCTTCAAACTCGCCAATGAATGCGATCGGCTGGTGCTGGTCTGGTGCGCTTCAACAGAGATATTCATGCAGCCGACTGAAGCTCACCACGATCTGAAGTCATTTGAAAACGCGATGCGCCAGAATTCGGACGACATTGCGCCCTCGATGGTTTACGCGTACGCGGCACTCAAGTCAGGAGTGCCCTTCGCGAATGGCGCGCCCAATTTGACGGTGGATGTTCCGGCGCTCACTAAGCTGGCAGTCGATCAGGGTCTGCCGGTCTGCGGGAAGGACTTCAAAACCGGCCAAACTTTGATGAAGACGATCATTGCTCCAGGTTTGAAGTCGCGGCTCCTCGGACTCCACGGTTGGTTCTCTACAAACATTCTGGGCAACCGCGATGGCGAAGTGCTCGACGATCCCGAATCGTTCAAGACAAAAGAAGAGTCCAAGCTTTCGGTGCTCGAGTACATCCTGCAGCCGGATGTTTATCCGACGCTTTACAAAGACTTCAGTCACGTTGTTCGAATCAACTACTATCCGCCGCGCGGCGATAATAAGGAAGGATGGGACAACATCGATATCTTCGGCTGGCTCGGCTATCCGATGCAGATCAAAGTGGATTTTCTTTGCCGTGATTCCATTTTGGCGGCTCCGATTGTGCTTGACCTGGCGTTGTTTATGGATCTTGCGAAACGGGCGGGAATGCGCGGCGTTCAGGAGTGGCTATCGTTTTATTTCAAGAGTCCGATGACCGCGCCCGGTTTGTATCCCGAGCACGATCTGTTCATTCAACTAATGAAGCTCAAGAATACACTGCGGCACTTGAGAGGAGAGGAGTTAATCACACACCTCGGGCTCGAGTACTATGATTAGAACAATGTACGTGTTGTCAGATTGACCGCCGGGAATCATGACTCGGCGGCCATTTCTTTTGGAACCCGTTCTACGCCGGCTGTTCAGCCGGAGCGATTCGTCGCCTCATTATCGCGGCGGTGATGCCTCCGAAAATCGAGCCCATGATTATTGTGAATGCAATCCAGCCGATCATCTGTGGAAGAACAGCGATCGTTATGAATTTCGTCCAGAAGTCGGGAAACTCGACACCGGGAGGTCCCTTGCTGTAGTGCGTGTCCCAATTGCCGCGTATCGAGAAGTACATAACGATCAGCACGGGGATTCGCACTGCATAGCCATACGCCAGAAGCACCCAACCCAACCTGGACCAGCCGGCAATTATCGGGAGCAAGCCACCGAGGGCGATAAGAACCAGTCCCACTGCTTGACTACCCGGGAAGTTTATTTTTCCGCCGGGTATGCTTATCACGATGCCGCCTATTGTCACGACTAATCCCAGCACCGCAAATCCAATCGCGCGGCCGGCGCTTGATGGTCCCTCGCCGGCATTCGTCAGTCTGTACGCGAAGTAAATTCCGAAGACGAACACAAGCCAGGTGATTCCAATAATGGCGAAGCCTCCGCCGCCTTCGCGACTGAACAACACGGTCGGCCAATGTTGAAGCTCGCCAATCAGTCGCAACAAAGTTACCGCCGTAGTGATCACCGCAGGAATGAAGATCAACTGCGGAATGCTTATCTTCGAGCCTGAATTCTCCGCCATCGCAAGTTCTCCTTTTAGATTCGAGGCCAGCTCTCAGAGCCGGCAGAGTTCGTCGAGGATTGTTGACTCAACGCGGTTGGGCGGGCCATCGCCTCCGCCGCGCTTCGCAAGTGAGCGGACTATCGTATATCACAGCGTAGCCTGTCAAACAAATCGCTCGCGACCCGAAAAGTTGCACCGGAAAAGAAGCGGGTGCTAGTATCGTGACTTCAGATGCGCGGGCAGTACTTGTGATTGACGATGAAGGGTGAAAGCCGCACGAAGGAGCCGCGAATGAAGAACAAACGACGAGCCAAGATAACAGCACTTGGCCGCTACGTGCCGCCGAAGGTTGTGACCAACTACGATTTGGCCAAACGGGTTGAAACAAATCACGACTGGGTGGTCTCGCGAACCGGAATCTCCGAGCGGCACTGGGTCGAGCCCGGCACGCCAACCTCCGAACTTGCCGCGCAAGCTGTTGGCGACCTCCTGAAGAATCGCGGGATCGAAGCCAGTGAAATCGATTTGATCATCGTTGCCACCGTTACTCCCGACATGCTCTTCCCGGCAACTGCTTGCATAGTGCAAAACAAAGTGCGAGCCACTCGCGCGTGGGGATTTGACCTTTCGGCGGCGTGTTCGGGTTTTCTTTACGCCCTGACTGTCGGGACGCAGTTTGTTGAATCAGGAGCTCATGACAAAGTTGTCGTCATCGGGTCCGATGTTATGTCAACCATAACGAATTTTGACGACCGCTCGACCTGCGTGTTATTCGGCGATGCAGCCGGCGCCGTCCTGCTCGAGCCGAGCGATGATGAGGACATAGGCATCATTGATTATCTTCACGAGGTTGATGGCTCAGGCGGCGAGTTTCTTTATATGCCCGGGGGCGGCAGCTTGAATCCGGCGTCGCATGAAACCGTAGACAAAAAAATGCACTACGTTCATCAGGATGGACAACCGGTCTTCAAGTACGCCGTTCGGAAAATGGGTGAGATCAGCCGCGGAGTGCTTCAACGCAACGGCCTTGGCAGCGACGACATCGACCTGTTCATCGCGCACCAGGCAAATCTTAGAATCATCAATGCCGCCGCCGACAAGCTTGGGCTGCCGGAAAACAAGGTGGTCAAGAATATTCACAAGTTCGGAAACACTACAGCGGCGACGATACCGCTGGCGATCGGTGAAGCTATCGATGATGGAAGATTGAAGAAAGGCAGCGTCGTAGTTTTCGCAGCGGTAGGCGCGGGCTACACTGTAGGTTCTGTGCTCGCGCGGTGGGCGTACTAGCAGACAATTGAGGATAAATGAGTGCGGCGCGGATCAAATGAGGGCCGCGCCGTTTCTTTGGATCGAGGGTTCGCTAGTCCAAACACGCACCTTCCCATAATTCTTAATAACTGTGAGTTGAATTGCCGGCCGGAACTCCGCCAACAGCCTCCTGAATAATCTGCACTCCAACGCTCGCGCCTATTCGCGTCGCGCCGGCTCGAATCATCTCTTGAGCCTGCTTCAAATCGCGAACCCCTCCTGATGCTTTCACACCCATTTGCCCTCCTACTGCTCGGCGCATCAACGCGACGTCGGCTGCAGTGGCTCCGCCTTTGCTGAAGCCGGTCGATGTCTTCACAAAATCCGCGCCTGCTTCCTTCGCAATCAAACACGCGCTGACTTTTTCTTCGTCGGTCAGCAGCGCGGTTTCGATAATCACTTTGCAGATGTAGCCAACCTCGTGCGCAACTTCGACGACTCCCCTTATATCCCGCGAGACCAAATCGTGATCGCCCGACTTGAGCGCTCCTACATTGATCACCATATCAAGTTCGGTCGCGCCATCGAAGATCGAGCGCCTGGCTTCGTACGCTTTGGTATCAGGCGAATTCGCGCCAAGCGGAAATCCAATCACCGTGCAAACCTTTACTCCACTTCCTCGCAAGGCGCACGCGGCTTCGCGCACCCAGATTGGATTTATGCACACAGAGGCGAAGCCGTAGCGGACGCCTTCTTCGCAGACTTTTAGTATCTCGTTTCTGGATGCATCAGGCTTCAGCAGAGTGTGATCGATGAAGCGAGCGACCTCGCGCGCTGCCTCACTTTCAGCTCCGGTGAGCCCGAATCGAACTCCGCCATCCGCCAGCAGCGAACGCATTCGATCGGGACACTTAACAAAACACTCGTCGTGATGAAGATGGCATTCGTTAGTGGAGGAAACACCGCCAAGCCGCGACAGAATCACGTCGGTGATTTGAGAAACCAGGTCTTCGATGTTCGAATCGTTAGCCATGACAAAAAACGCGCTTCGATGTCGGCCTTCAACTGCGATCGCGTTCAGCCGCGTGCAAGGCCAGACCATCTTCAGACACCGGCGCAGAATCCGCGCGCTTGTTTCCGCGATCCTTTATTGCCGCAAGCAACTCATGCGGAACCTCGAGATCCCCAAGGCCTCTTACAATACTGATGTCTGGTTTATAGCTCCCGTGATAGTCGCTCCCGCCGGTTATCAAGAGCTGATGATGTCGAGCAAGCTCGGTATACAGCGCGCGCTCTGCTGCGCTGTGCCTGCTGTAGATCGCTTCGATGCCGTCCAAGCCGAGTTCCGTCAGCTCGGTGAGCAGATCATCGGCTTGCTCAGCCGACGAGAGCCTAAGTTGATAAGGATGCGCAAGAACTGCTACACCGTTCGCCAGGTGAATGAGTGCGATGGCGTCGGCCGGAGAGAGACGAGCCTTCTCCACGTAGGCTGGCGCGCCCTTCTTCAAGAATCGGTCGAATGCCTCTTTAATGCTCGCGACGTATCCCTTCTCGACCATCAATCGGGCGAAGTGCGGCCTTCCTACGATTTCGTTGCCAGCCAGGCGAGCCACTTCTTCATAACCGATATCGATTCCGAGCGATTGTAGGCGTCGAGCGATGCGAGGATTTCGTTCGTCCCGCGCTTGCTTCAACTCGTCGAGCTTTTCCTGAAAACCCGGTGACGCTTCGTCAACACGGTAACCGAGAATGTGCATTGTTCCAGACTCGCACTCTGCGCTGACTTCAATCCCGGGAACAAATTCGATGCCGCACCGTGCCGCCGCCAATCGAGCTTCAGAAAAAGCGCTGACAGTGTCGTGATCTGTGATCGCAACCGCAGACGCGCCAATCAAACTCGCGGCTTCGATCAACTCTTCCGGCGTGTCACTGCCATCCGAGTGCGTCGTGTGAGTGTGAAGATCGATGAGGCCGGCTGACATCGCACGAGATATTATCCGCCGCGAACAAGCGTAGTCAATTGAATGAAAAGAGATCATGCAACCGCGAAACAAGCAACTGAAGCCGTTTTCGTGACAATGTCACGAAACAGGCTCCCAGAGCCAGTTTCGCGGTCGCTACCACAAAACCGGCTCTGGGAGCCCGTTACATCGTAGTTGCTTTTTGCAAGTTGGTTTCGCTGGAGTCGCAATGCGCGGCTGTTGCAATGGAAGCTCGCGTCAATCGCGCGCAAAGCCTGCAGGCGTGAAACCGGCTCTGGCAGCCACTTTCACGGTTTGAATCATAAATCGTTGTTTCATTTTGCTTATTGACGAAAAAAAAAGTTGACAAGAATACGCGAAGCAAATTATATACAACAATATGTTGTATGACATTTACACTAGTGCACAAGAGTAGCAACGCTACATTATCTTGTGTACCGGGTAAAATCTTAACGATAAGGAGAACATAAGTATGGCAACTGCAAAGAAAGGCGGCGCCAAGAAGGGCGGCGCGAAAAAGGGCGGCGCGAAAAAGGGCGGAAAGAAGAAGAGATAGTAAATCGCCGCTACGCAAAACGGGGGTTCTCTGTGTGAGAACGCGGGGATGGGTGACCATCCCCTTTTTATTTGCTCCGAATCCTGTCGCCTCTGTCATCGCGTGAATGAACGGCACCGGCTGATGTAAACTGATTTCCGTTATGAGCATGGAACGAGACGAACGACCGTGGGGAATGTACGAAGTGTTGGCGGAAGGCAACGGCTACAAAGTGAAGCGTATTGAAGTCAAACCCGGTCACCGGCTAAGCCTGCAACTGCATCAGAACAGAAATGAACATTGGGTAGTGGTCGAGGGTGAGGCGATTGCCACCGTTGGTGATCGCGACATAACCCTGCAGCCAAACGAAGTCGCTATGATTCCCGTTCGCACCAGGCACCGAGTGGCCAATCCGGGAAACACCCCCCTGGTGTTTATTGAAGTACAGTGTGGTTCTTATCTTGGAGAGGACGACATAACTCGTTTCGAGGATGATTACAATCGGCTGGCGCCCGCGACAAAGCTTGAATCATAGATGAGCCGCTTTACCTCGCTCGTGAATCGACGGCTTTGTTTCCATCCCGATTGACGTTTGTTTGCAGTCTTCAGAATACAGATTCGTCTCGCCTTCGGGGCGCGTGTTCCATCGCTTGTGAATCCAGAGCCATTGATCCGGATATCTTCGCGCGAAATCTTCAATCACCTTAGTGAATCGAGCTGTATTGAGAAGGACTTCTTCCTTGAAGTCGCCCGTTCTGATCAAGGCAACTTCTGGCTCGAAACGAAGGCGGTGCTTCTTTGCCTGCTCATCCCATATCAGAAAGCCGGGCACTACAGGCGCGTCGGCTCGAAGCGCAAACACTGCGAGCCCGGTCGATGAACACGCGCTGATTCCAAAGAAGTCGCAGAACATGCCCTGATCGGGCAGCGTATTCACATCTACCAGGAGACCCACATCATGTCCGCTTCGCAGAATTTCGAGCACTGGCCTGACCGCTTTGTTTTTGTCGATCGTTCGATTGCCTGAAAGCTCGCGGTAACGATTGATCATTCGTTCAAGCAGCGGATTATCGAGTGGGCGGACCAAAAAACTCAGCGGGTGGCCGTAGACTCCTTGCGCGAACGCACAGAGCTCCCACGCTCCGACGTGACCGGTCAACAGCAGCACTCCTCGCCCCCGAGCGGAGGCCTGCTGATAGTTTTCGAACCCGTCATACTCGACCAGGCTTTCGATGTTCTTTCGAGTGAGCTTGTGAAATTGAGAGAACTCACCAAGAAGACGACCGAGATTTTCAAATACACGCCTGACTATCTCTTCTCGCTCGACCACATCGAGATCAGGCATGGCAAGCTCGAGATTCCTGTACCCAACGCGTCGAAGTCTATGATGCAAATAATAGCCCGCGCGCGCGATCCATTTACCTGTCAAGATCGCGGCCGCGCGCGGTAAAAGACCAAGAAATTTTAGGAGCAGCAATGCGGGGATGAATTCGAGCAGATTCCGAACGCTGCTTCTCCGTCTCGCAGGCACGTGCTGAAACTAGCACGCCGTTTCGCGCGTGGTCAATTGACACCACGCGGCTCGACGAAGTCGTTTACTCTTGAATCGCATGCATCGCTGCGGTAGTCTAGGGACAACTCCTGCCCCTCGTTCACCGGACGCAGTTCAAGCTGGAGAAGAGCGATGCAATACCTTCCACCGGTCGAAGTTTCGATGCGTAGACTCAGGACCCATTCGCTAGCGTTCGCATTTGGTCTTGCCCTCCTCCTTTCGACAGCAGCGGCCGCTCAACAACCGGCGATTGGACGACAAAGAAGCCCGAGATTGACCACCGACGATGTAGTGATTCCGCCGCCCGCGGATTCAAAAGCAATCAGCTCGGACGCTAAGAAATCTGACGGAACCTCAGCCCAGACTAAAACTGCCGGAGGAGCGGCAAGCGCGGAAGAGCTGTCGTGGCGAGAACAGGTAGCCAAGGCTCGCAGTCGCGCGAAAGATGCTCAGCGCACTGCCGAAGAAGCCGAGCTTCGAATAACTGCGCTTCGCAATGACCTGGGCAGATCGGGGCAAAGCCCGCAATATCGAAACGAGATCGTTGCGCAATTGGATCAAGCAGGGCGTGACCTTCCGGAGCTGCGCGCCCAAGCTCACCAGGCAGCCGAAGAACTGGACCAACTCGTCGATTACGGTAGACAACAAGGGTTCACCGAAGCCGAAGGTCCGCGCGCAACTTCAGATGACGGCAAACCTAACGAGCAGTATTTCCGCGATCGTTTGTCCAGGACTACTGGTGATATCGAGACGGCAGACCGGCAGGTTCAGTTGTACGACAATCGAGTCCGCGATATCAGTCAGCGAATAATGATGAACGGCGGAAAAAAAGGCGGCGATAACTTTTATGTCTTTCAGCTTCAAAAAGACCGCGACGAAGCGCAACAGAAGCTGGAGGAAGCTCGAGCCGCGCTTACGAAGGCTCAAAACGAACTCGAATCGCTTAAGGAAGAAGCGCGGCGCGCGGGCATCTCGCCCGACATATTCAGATAACTCATTTAACATCGATGTCCGAAATCTTACTTGTCGAAGACAAAGACAGCCTCAGGCAGATGCTGCGTATGACGCTTGAGAATGCCGGCTACTCGGTTGATGAAGCCCGGGACGGCGCAGAAGCACGACGCAGGCTCAATGAGCGTCGATACAACCTGGTGCTAACTGATTTGAAAATGCCGCGAGCCGACGGACTCGAAGTCCTTCGCGCAGCGAAGTCGGCCGATGTCGATACCGCGGTCATCGTGCTCACTGCGTACGGGACAATAGACGAAGCGATTCAGGCGATGAAGGAAGGCGCTTATGAATTTCTTCAAAAGCCCGTGGATAGTCGTCACCTTTTGATGCTGGTTGAGCGAGCGCTCACCGAGGCCAGGCTCCGCGCCGAAAGCGTTCTTCTGAAAGATGAGTACGCGCGGCGTTACGGCTTCCCTAGAATTATCGGTGAATCATCGCCTATGCAAAAAGTTGGTCGCGAAATACAACGAGTTGCGTGCACTCCAACGACGGTTCTCCTGCTTGGCGAGTCCGGCACCGGCAAGGAATTATTCGCGCGAGCGGTTCACCATCTCAGCGCCCGACGCGACGCCCCTTTTGTTGCCATCAACTGTGCGGCAATTCCCGACACGTTAATTGAGAACGAATTGTTCGGGCACGAGCGAGGAGCCTACACGGGCGCGGACCAGCGCCGGGCAGGTAAGTTTGAGCTCGCGACTCGAGGGACAATCTTTCTTGACGAGATCAGCGAAATCGCACCCGCCGTGCAATCGAAGCTCCTGCGAGCACTCGAAGAGCGAAAGATAAATCGGCTTGGCGGTTCGGTCGACATCGATGTCGACGTTCGCATCATCGCCGCGACGAACCGCGATTTGAAAGCTGCGGTCGCCTGCAAACAGTTTCGCGAAGACCTCTACTTTCGTCTCGCCGTCTTTCCCGTTCAGATACCCGCGCTACGCGAGCGGCGTTCGGACATCGTGCAGCTTGCCGAGTTCTTTGCGGCCAGGTACGGCCGCGAGCTGAGAAGAGCACCTCTCAAAATCACACACGACTCTGCTCTGATGCTTGAGGAGTATAGTTGGCCGGGTAACGTTCGAGAGCTGGAGAATTGTATCGAGCGAGCGTGTATACTGGCGCGCGGAACCGAGATTACACCCGGCGATCTCAACATCAAACCTCCTTCCGATTACACGCCTCGCGAACAAAACGCGCTGCTCGAGGGCTTCGATCTCCGCGGCTCGCTTGCCGAAGTAAGCGGTCGCGCACAGAGACTGGTCGAGCGACGTAAGATAGATGACACGTTGCGTGAATGCGACTTCAACAAATCGCGCGCCGCCGAACGACTCGGCGTGAGTTACAAAACACTCCTGACACGAGTCAAGGAACTTGCGCTCGAATAACACTCCTCTCGTACAACCTTCATAAGTAATTCGACAACTAATCCGTTCCCTTCAATGGCGTTGTTGGAATCGATTCGCAATGAAGATAGAATCAAGCGCGATGAATCGCCGGCCATCCAATGATGATGACGAGGACGGACCCATCGATACACCGATCGATGACGCCACCTTAGGGCAACAAACGCTTCAGCAAGAAGCTTCGCGGGAAGAGAACGGGCTCGCCGAAGCCGAAGCAAAAACGCCGGATGGAGTTGGTACCGGCTTTGCACCTGACGACGGCGGCGGCGGCATGAGAGTTACCTCCCGTTCGAGCGTGGCTCGTTCAGCCGGAATTGTAAGCATGGCGGTGATGACCAGCCGAGTGCTGGGCCTTGTCCGCGAGATGGTATTTGCATTCTTCTTCGGCGCATCGAAGAGCTACGCGATCGACGCTTACTTTATCGCATTCCGGATTCCAAATCTCCTGCGAGACCTGTTCGCTGAAGGAGCTCTCTCGAGCGCATTCGTAACGGTGTTTTCCGACTACCTCGTCACCAAAGGTGAGAAGGCAGCGTTTCGCCTGTCAAATCTGATCGCGACCGCGTTGATGCTCATCCTCGGCATTCTCGTAGTTCTCGGCATTATCTTCGCGCCGATCGTCGTGGCGGTTATCGCTCCGGGCTATGAGAGCGAGCCGCAGAAATTCGAGCTGACTGTGCGCCTGACTCGCATAATGATGCCGTTCATCTTGCTGATCGCGATGGCAGCTAAAGCAATGGGGATTCTTAACGCGCGCGATCGTTTTGGCATTCCCGCGCTCGCTTCTTCGTTTTTCAATCTCGGCTCGATCATCGGTGGTCTCGCATTCGCTCTGTTCCTCGTCGATCCGACTTTCGCTCACCCGGTGATCTCGATAGTAGACCGCCCGACCGAAGCGATTTTCGGCATGGCTTACGGCGTGTTGATCGGCGGGTTCTTGCAGTTTGCCGTTCAATGGCCCAGCTTGCGCCGCGCCGGATTTCGTTATCGCCCGATGCTCAGCTTCAGCGATCCGGGCGTGCGGCGAATTCTGAATCTGATGGGGCCCGCCGTAATCGGCGCTGCTGCAGTTCAGGTGAATGTTCTCATAAACAGCAACTTCGCTTCGAAGATTCCTGGCGACGGACCGGTAGCCTGGTTGAGCTATGCATTCAGACTAATGCAGTTTCCAATAGGAGTATTTGGTGTAGCAATCGCCACCGCAACGCTGCCATCGATCTCTCGAAGCGCCGCGCTTGAAGAGCTCGGAACATTCAAGCGAACGCTCGCGAGCTCGATTCGCCTGGCATTCTTATTGACAGTTCCGTCGGCTGTCGGACTTGCGGTGCTGAGTCGGCCGATCATTGCGTTGATCTATCAGCGCGGGCCCTTTCAATCGGTTGATACGGATCACACGGCGGGAGCGCTCGCGTTCTATTCGCTAGGTCTTGCGGGATATGCAGCAATTCGAATCCTTGCTCCAGCTTTCTACGCTTTGAACGACGCGCGCACGCCGATGATGATAAGTTTGCTATCGATCGTCACAAATCTTGTGATGAATTCCTTGCTCGTCGGTCCGCTTCGCGAGCGCGGCCTCGCACTATCCACCTCAACCGTAGCACTGATGAATTTCGGTCTGCTCTATCTGATAATGCGTCGCCGTGTGAATGGCATTGAAGGCAAGAGAACCGCAATTGTACTGAGCAAGATCCTGGCGGCCTCCGGGGTGATGGGGATTGTGTGTTGGGTTGTAACCGAAGCCATCGTCAGGGCTGCAGGTTTGAGCTTCGCTGCGAGAATAGTTAACGTCGCCGCTTCTGTTTCACTAGGCGCCGTTGTTTTCTATTTCGCCGCTTCGATCTTAGGCGTCGAGGAATTGAAAACCGCAACAGAGACCTTCGCAAAGCGTCTTTCTCGCATCCGCCACCGCTGACCGAGCCAGCCTCTCATACACACTATCCAACGCTGAATAAAGTTTAGCTTGATCTTCTTTAGCCAGGACACTATTATTTAATCAAACGTTTGATTAATTGATATGGCGAGACCTAAGGTAGACGACCCGGAAGCAAGATTGAAGATCGCCGCGGCGGCCGAGGCTCTCTTTGCGCAGCGCGGCTACGAAGGGACTGCTGTTCGCGACATTGCGAAGAAAGCAGGCGTCAATGGCGCAATGATCCACTACTACTTCGGCAGTAAGGAGGGTCTGTATCGCGCGATTCTCGAAGGGGCCGCTTCAAAAGTAAGGGCGCTGCTTGTTGAGACATCCAGCAGTCGGGCATCGACCGAGAGCCGACTGGCAGCTTTTGTCGATGCTTACTCGGCATACATTCTGAGTCAACCCAATCTCGCCCGCATCCTTTACCGAGAGATGCTCACCGGCGCGAAGCATCTGATGCGAATCGCCGAAAAATATGCCGTCACAAACTATACAATCCTGCGCGACACGATGCGGGAGGGCATCAAGCACGGCGAGCTTCGCGCGATCGATGCGGAGCTCGCGCCGATCAGTTTGATGGGAATGATCGTCATCTTTCAGTTTCTGCGGCCGATTATTTCGGTAGCGCTCGGCAAGAACCCTTATGACGAGAAGTTTGTGAATCGAGTCGCCGCGCACACGATTGATCTTTTCTTGAACGGGGCTGCAGCCGAAGGACGGCCGAAAAAGTCTTCAAGGAAGACCAAGCCAGGCGTTAGTAGACGCTAGAAGGTGTGATCATGTCATCACCTGCTTTTCGCAAAATTATTCTGCTCCTTGTCGTCTTCTTGTTGCTGTTGGGAATGGCGGCGGCCTGGAAGTATCTGAGCGGTCGTCAGTCGAGCGATCGACTGACGTTGTCGGGCACAATCGAAGCGGACGAAATTCACATCGGCTCCAAGGTCAGCGGACGGATTCAATCGGTGCTCGTCAAAGAGGGTCAGGAAGTAAAAGAAGGCGACCCGATAATTAGATTCGATCGATACGATTTGGGCGCCCGCCATGCCGATGCTCTCGCGGCAGTGGCCCAGGCGGATGCAAATCTGCAGAAGACGATGCGATTGTCGCGGCCCGAAGAGATAGCTTCGGCGCAAGCTCAGGAGCAAGCCGCAAGAATGAACTTCGAGATAGCGCGCAACGGCCCTCGCAAAGAGGAGATCGATGCGGCTCGCGCCGACCTTTCAGCTGCTGACGCGGACTATCAGGTAGCGAAGGCTACCGTCGCAAGAATAGCGACGCTTGTGCGCGACGGAGTTCAATCTCAACAAGAATACGACAACGCGAAGGCTGCTTATGATCGGTCGGCGGCTCAGCGAGAAGCCGCTCGGCAGAAACTCGATTTGTTGCTCGCTGGTACCCGGCCCGAAGAGATCGCGAGGGCGCAACAACAATACAAACAAGCAAGCGCAAACCGACAGCTAGTGGAGCGTGGCGCGCGCAAGGAGGACATTGATTCGGCCAAAGCACAGTTGGAACGTGCCCGAGCGAGTTTGCAGCAGATTGAAACTCAGCTTGCGGAGCTGGAGGTGAAGGCTCCTGCCGATGCTTTCGTCGAAGTGCTTCAGGCAAGGCCGGGTGACTTGATCACTCCTGATGCTCCCGTCGCAACGCTCGTCGAAGTTGACCGGCTTTGGGTGCGAGTGTACGTGCCCGAACCGGAACTTGGGCACGTTCAGTTGGGAAAGGATGTGTCGGTAACCGTCGATACATTCTCGGGTGAGAAGTTCAATGGTCGCGTCGAAGAGATTTCCAGTCGAGGCGAGTTTACTCCGAGGAACGTTCAAACCCGCGATGAACGCTCGAACCAGGTGTTCGCGGTGCGAGTGCGGCTGGACAACAGCGCTCGCAAGCTGCGCGCCGGCATGGCCGCCGATGTGACGATACCAAGATGAGTAAGTGAAGCGTGAAACGTGATTCGTGACAAGTAACGAATTGCAGCCATCTGAAATCATCGACACGTTTCAACGCAGCACGCTTCACCATCACGTTCCACGATTTATGTCACACGCAATAGAAATCAACGGATTGACTAAGAGGTTTGGCCCCGTGACTGCGGTCGATAATCTTAGTCTGTCGGTTGAAAACGGCGAAATCTTCGGTTTCCTCGGTCCGAACGGATCGGGTAAATCGACTCTGATTCGAATGCTCTGCGGACTGATAACCCCGTCCGCAGGGCACGCGCGCGTTGCGGGCTTCGACATCCTGAGCGAGACAGACGAAGTTCGTCAGACGATCGGATACATGTCTCAGCAGTTCAGTCTCTATCAGGATCTGACTGTTTGGGAGAACGTAAACTTCTACGCGCATGTCTACGGGTTGAAGGGCGCAAGGTTGGAAGAACGGCGAAATGCAGTGATTGACCTGACGCACATCGGCCCTTTTCGCGATCGTCGCGCTGCTGCGCTTTCAGGTGGATGGAAACAACGGCTGGCACTTTCTTGTGCGCTCGTGCATGAACCGAAAATCATTTTTCTCGATGAACCAACTGCCGGAATAGACCCTGTTGCGAGGCGCGAGCTTTGGGATCTCTTCTTTCAACTCGCCAGCACGGGAATAACTTTGTTCGTAACGACGCATTACATGGACGAAGCGGAACGCTGTGCGCGAGTCGGTTACATCTTCAACTCGAAGTTAATCACTTATGGCGAGCCGGACGATCTCAAGAAGTTGCCTGATGTGACGCCTGCGGATGCCAAGTGGGCCGAAGTGACTTGTCCAAACACAACTGTCGCGCTGGCAGAGTTGAAGCGTGCGCCTTATGTTCATGACGCGACGATCTTCGGTCAGTCCATTCATTTGCTCATGGACTCGGGCGAACCGCTCGATCGAATCAAGCTGACCCTCAAACAGATTGGGATCACGGAAGCGGAAGTGCAGCCCGCGCGTCCTTCGCTTGAAGATGTGTTTGTAACTCTGACGAAGCGCTACGCCGGAAACGGGCGAGGGGGTTCGAGTCGGTAGTTTCTAGTTTTTGTTTCTAGTTTCTGCTTTTGTTGGCAACCGTCGATCACCAACCCGGAACCAGATACCCAAAACCAGAAACGAAAACCCGAGAAAAATCATGTTCAAAGGATTCGGTTCAGTCTTTTATAAGGAAGTGATTCAGATCAGTCGCGATCCGCTTACGCTGGGATTGATGCTGCTGGTTCCAATGCTCCAATTGCTCTTGTTCGGCTATGCGATCAACACCGACGTTCGAAACATCAAGACTGCGGTCTACAATCTCGACCCCGGGCCGCAGTCTCGCGATCTGCTTCACGCATTCGAGAACACAGACTACTTCAAGATCGTGAGCTACGCAGGCTCGGATGAAGAATTGAATCACGCTATAGTTTCAGGCCGGGTAAAGATCGGAATAAAAATTCCGCCGGACTATTCGGATCGATTGCTGACGAATCGGCAAGCTACGGTGCTGGTGCTCATCGACGGCTCCGATTCAAGCATCGCCACGCAGAGTCTTCAGGTGGTTTCGCAAGTTGGACTGACCGAGTCGCTCTCCAGGTTGAGCTCTATTTTGCAAAGCCGCGACAGTCGCACATCGCAACTCCCAGTTGAGATCCGGCCCAAGATGCTTTTCAACCCGGACTCGCGCTCGGCGAACTTCATGGTTCCGGGGTTGATCGCAGTGATACTTCAAATCATCACTACGCTGCTGACCGCGTTTTCTATTGTGCGAGAACGTGAGCGAGGCACGCTCGAACAATTGCTGGTCACACCGGTGCGGCCCTTCGGACTCATGCTTGGCAAGCTCGTTCCTTATGGCCTGATAGGAATCGTTGAGACGCTTACGGTCTTGACGGTGATGCGACTGGTGTTCGACGTTCCAATCAACGGCTCTCTTTGGTTGTTGCTGGCACTGTCGTTGCTATTCTTGTTCACCGCACTCGCAATCGGGCTGTTGATTTCAACCAAAGCTCAGAGTCAGATGCAGGCGTTACAATTGGCGTGGCTGATAATGCTGCCTTCGGTTCTGCTTTCTGGTTTCATGTTCCCGCGTGATTCAATGCCCATCGTGATGCAAGTTGTCGGATATCTCGTCCCGGCAACCCACTTCATGGAAATCATTCGCGGGATCGTGCTCCGCGGCGCGACTCTCGTGGATCTTTTACCTGAAGTGATTACTTTGGTTGTGATGGGAATCTTGCTTCTGGTTTTGAGCGCCTTCAGGTTCCGCAAGAAGCTGGCGTGATAAGCGAATCAAACCGACAGCACAAAAAAAGTGCGGGCGCCGCAACCAACTTCTGCTGCGGCGCCCGGTGAGTAATGGAGGAGGATTCACCCCAAGCGACTACGCTCAAGATTGACGAGATCAGTCGCGACTATCAGGCGCATTAGAATTCATCGCGGCTACTCTCGTTTGTTCACTCACGCCTCTAATAACGCGAACGCGCCATCTCGGTTTCAAAAAAATGTTAGACCTCGCGTTAATGTTTTTTAATGATGAAACCGGGATAGAGAAGTTGATCGATCAGCAAAAATAATTTCGGGGCGCTGATCACAGCGCCCCGACCCAAAAGGAGAAGGATTTTGTTCTGAACTCAGGTCCCAATTGCCGAAGAACCGGGTCGCACATCCCCAATCTCAACGTCTTTCGGGACCCTTCCCGCTTTAGTAGAACGCAGGAGTTCGGATTTTGTTCCCGTCGATTAAAAACTACGCTTGCGCTTGCGAGTTCGGTTGTGTTGACTTGTGGCTATCTTCTCAAGCTGCTTCGTCGCTTCATCGAAGCGATGAAACCGTCGCTCGTCTTTGCGGAAGGCCCGGCTGTGGTACTGGGTGCGGCCCGACACAACGCGTGGCGGATGCTTCACGTGGAGCATCTCGTGATACAAGACATATTCGACCACCAGCCGCGGCACTCGCGAATCGTCGAGCGTGGTGCTTATGATAATCGCTCCGTGAACGTGATCGTGGTGTCCGAGCACTCTCCGCGTCGGGCGTTGGCTCCACGAAAGCACAGGCATTTCGAGTTCGCCGGCAAAGTATCGCCCATTCAACTCCGCGAATAGTTCTCTCAAATCATAAACTTTGCCGCGTGAAGAAGTCGTTCTTTTGTAACCCCGGCTTCTCCGAGCGAGATGTGAAGCATCGAGTACGAGAGGATTCAAGGTGTGATTTCGGTAGATTCGTTCTTGCGCTGCCGGAGTCTTCAGACGATATAACTTCGCAACAAGAATGCATGCGAGCGCAAACAGAACCTCGCGGGGCGATTCAGCCAGGATGTCAGATACGCGGGCGTATACTCGACCTTCTCTCAATCTGATCGTCGATGAGAGTCCGGCATACGGATAGAATCGCGCATCGATTTCCGGCGTCGGCTCCTTCTTGACCAGCTTGCGCAGGGCTTCGTCGAAGACCGAGGCAAGCGCTTCTTTCGACTTTACGCCGGAATAGAGATTCAACTGCTCGAACTGACTCATCGTTGAGAATTGAAGCGGCTCACATGCTTCGAATCGTTTCAGTGCTTACCTGCACTGGTCAGCTTTTATTTTTTCTTTTCGCCTGGGTTGTCGTTTGGCTCGATATACTTTTCGCGATAACGCAGATCGAGCATCTTGTTATCAGGCTGGCCGTCGCCGTCTATATCGACCTCAATTCTGATTTTTCGTTCCTTGCCTTCGCGCCGCGTGTTTGTTGGCGAATAGCCGAGACTGTACTGGCTGCGAAGCATTGCCTGAATGCTTTGCATTATCGACGGGATCTCGCCTTCGAAGGTCATCGGGAAATAAGCTCCGCCGCTGAGCTTTGCAAAGGTGTTCAACCCATTGTAGGCCTGCAGGTACGTCAGCCGCTGCTCGGGAGCCATCAGATGTTCATACTTCTTGAAAAACAAATTACCAACACCGACGATGAAGACCGGGACGCCTGCGCGCGCGACTATTTTCATCGCCTTGTCGTAGGTTATCTTGCTGAAGGTATCAATGCCGAGCGTCATTAGGATGACCGCGCTGTGACCTTCAACCTCCTGTAGCCCAACGTACTCATTCTCACCGCCTCCTTCGGCATAGAGCTGTATCGCTTTGCCTCCGAGAAGCGTGAAGGAAAGCGCGTCATACATATTCGCTTCGCTGAAGTTCAACGTGTCACGAGCGGCCGAAAGCACGGCCTGATACAGAAGCCCGCTGTCGCCGGTGAAATCCTGAATGACTTTCGGTTTCATGCTGTAGGTGACAACCGCGACGTGATCTTCCGGCTTGACGAACCCCTGTACGAAGGTCGCGGCCGATTGAAAAATCTCTCGCGCAAAACTTGGATCGAAGTAGCTGACTCGATTTCGGTTTCCGTAATTGTTTTCGAGTAGAAGAACCGCGGTCATCGGGCCTTCGCCCGAAGAGAAGTTTGTCGTCTCCTGCTTAACGCCATCTTCGTAGATTGTGAATTGCTTCTTAGTCAGGTTCGTATACAGTCTTCCGCTCTTCTTATCCACCACGGTTATATCGATGTTAACGACCTGAGTTGAAAGCTTGATCGGCGGCTCCTGTTTGATGTCTTTCGGAACCGGCGGTGCAGGTTCCTGAGATTGGTCGGCCTTTTGCTTATCGGTCTTCTTCTCGACGTCTTTCTTAGCCGGCTGGCGCCCGCTTTGTGCAAGGACGTTCGCGTGCGGAAGAATCGAAGCGGTCAACAGTACAAACGCAAGGGCGGCAGTCATCGCCGCTCTCATAAGCGTTAGAGACTTCATAGGTCCTCCGAATATGTCTGGTTCGGGCTGGAACTGTCCGAGCACATCCCTCAACGCATCTTATCAGAGACTCCATCACATTAAAACTGGTGATCGGTGGCCGGTGATCGGTGGCCGGTGATCGGTGGCCGGTAATTGGTGATCGGTGGCCGGTGACCGGTGGACTAGGGCTGATGCACCGTCGTACTATCGAGCAAGTATCCGATCTCATAACGAGCAGAGACGAGGACAACAAATGGCGAACACGCCAAATGGAGCAGACGAAGCTCAAGCTCGACGATTGCGACAACGTTTTCGCAAAGGCGTTTTCGTTATTCCCAGCCTGCTCACGACGGCTAACATTTTCTGCGGGTTTTATTCCGTTATGGAATCGCTTGCTGGAGCGAAGGCTCTTGCGCTGATCGCACCGGGGACAGACTCGGTGGGTTCCGCGGTTAGCTCGGCTACTGAGCATTTCGATCGCGCGGCGATTACTATCGGCCTCGCGGCGCTTTTCGACTTGTTGGACGGACGCGTTGCACGAATGACAAACGCCACTTCGGAGTTCGGACTCGAGCTCGATTCTATAGCCGATGTAGTCTCATTTGGAATCGCGCCCGCGTTGCTCGCGTTCGCCTGGGGCTACGGTGAGGTTGCCGATATTCATAACATCGGCTGGGCTGCTTCGTTCTTGTTCGTCATTTGCGGCGCGCTCAGGCTGGCGCGCTTCAACGTGCAAGCTCGTCGTCCTCACTCGAATCTTCCGCCGAAGAATCCCAAAGTTGATAAGAAAGCTTTCGTTGGAATGCCTATCCCAGTCGGTGCGACGATGATCGCCGCGATCGCTCATTTCTCGCCGCGACCCGTCGGGTATGTGTCAGAAGCGCGATGGTGGTCGCTTAGCTTCGGTCCGCACGTCTACGCCACGGTGCTTGTGGTGCTGGTGATCTGCCTCGCATTTCTAATGATTTCGACTCTGCGTTATTCGAGTTTCAAGAACGTTGGTGTAGGCAATCGCAACCCCAGGATACTGATAATCGGGATCGCGCTGATAGTGACATTGATTTGGTTTTATTCGCGATACGTGTTGCTGATCATCGCGACCATTTACGCTTCGCACGGAGTTCTGCTGAAGCTCTGGTCGCTGGTTAAGCCGCGTCGCGCCGAAGCCGAAAAGAGCGGGCTTGAACTCGATACTAAAGCTCGCACGTAAGTGAACTCGCTTTCTTTCTGGCGTGAACCAACTCTATCCAATTCAGCGCGCATCAGGCGGTACTGCAGCCGAATTGCCGTTGAGAAATCTATCAAACCAATAGATCTGCCAGTTCAAGCTCTCAACAAGGTGTTTGGGTTCACCGCTGCGGGTCAGGTTGTGATTCTCGCGCGGGAAAATCACGAACTCAGTCGTTACGCCGAAGTGCTTGAGCGCGCGAAACCACTGCTCGCCCTGTTCGAGCGGCACTCGATAGTCATTGTCCGAGTGCAAAATCAATGTTGGAGTCTTGACGTTCTTCGCGTACTTGAGCGGTGAGCGGTCCCAGTACAAGTCGAACTTCTCAAAGATATCGCCTTCGAAGTCTCGCCTGTGTCCGTAAGCGCCATCGCGCGTGCCGTCATCGCTGATGAAGTTCACCACGCTCCGAAGCGTCACGGCGGCTTTGAACATATTTGTGTGTCCAACGATCCAATTCGTCATGTATCCGCCGTAGCTTCCGCCGGTCACGCCTAATCGGTCTCGATCGATCCACGAATACTTCTTTAGGATTGCGTCGACTCCGTTCATAATGTCCTTGTAATCGGTGCCGCCCCACTCACCAATAACTCCGCGTTCGAACTTTTCGCCGTACCCAGTCGAGCCTCGAGGATTGCAGAAGAAGACCGCCCAGCCTCGCGCTGCGTAGACCTGAAACTCGTGATACCAATCGACGCCGTACATTCCAGCGGGTCCGCCGTGAACGCTCAGAATCATCGGATACTTCCTGCCTTCTTGCCAGCCGAGAGGCTTGACGAAGAAGCCGTCAACGTCCCAACCATCGACACTCTTGTACGTGATCCGCTCCACATCCTGGAGCTGAATTTGACGCCAAACCGCTTCGTTGAGTGTGGTAAGCCTCCGTTCATTATTACCATTGAGGTCGGCGATATAAAGATCGTCCAGGTGCTTGAAGTCGTTGGATAGGTAAACGATTTGGCGGGTCTTGTCGTTAATATCGACCGCTCGAACTGCCCGCGCTCCACGCGTAACCTGAGCGAGTTCCTTTGACGCGACATCGACCCTGAAGAAATGAGTCTCACCCTTTACGCCGGCTTCGAAACAAATCGCGCGGCCTCCTTCTGCCCAATCGAGATCCGTCGGAATCAAATCGAGGTTCTGCGCCGCCATTGTTGAAGCGACACCGCCGGTACTGGGCGCCAGCCAAATTTTAGGGTGTTCCGCTTCGTGGACCCGTCCAACGAACGCAATGGTTTTTCCGTCGGGCGACCATCGCGGGCTGTTGTCGGCTTCGTCGTGATCGGAAATTTTTATGAGTGCGCCGCCTTCAGCCGGAATCACCCACACATCGGAGTTGCGATCCTCCTCATACTCTTTGCCAGTGCGGTTGGAAACGAAAGCGATCCTGGTTCCGTCGGGCGACCACTGCGGATCCGTGTCGTTCCATTCATCTCCTGATGTAATTTGTTTTGCTGATCCGTTATTCGCATCGACGACAAAAATATGGCTTCGGCGATCATCAAACCAACCCGTGTCGTTGAACTTGTAAGAGATGTGAGAGTAATGCCGCACGTCGCTGCGATCTTTATTCTCGGCCCGGTTGTCGCTTGGCCCGACGCGACTCAAGCAAGCGAACCGCTTGCCATCCGGAGACCACTTAAAGCTGGTCACGCCGTTTTTGAGGTTCGTCACTCTGCGAGCTTCGCCTCCGTTCATCGACAAAGCCCAAATCTGCGGACGCGTTTCCGCTGCAGGGTTCTCAACCGAAGCACGGGTTGAGGAACCTTCAACGGGACGCGCTGATAGGAACGCAATAGATTGACCGTCGGGACTCCATCGCGGAGCGTTTGAATTCAGCGGACTCGTTGTGAATTGCCAAGGCGCGCGGCTGCCATCAGCCGTGGTCATCCATATAGAGGAGTGACGGCGATTCTGCTTTTGATCGACCGTCGTCACAACATAAGCGACAAGTTTGCCATCCGGTGAGATGCGCGGATCGCCGACGAATTCAAACGAGTAGTAGTCCTCGGCCGTTATGCCTCGCTTGCCTTCTGCCTGGCGCGCCCCCGCTGATGACGAAACCAATAACGCGCACAATAAAACTGAAGTCAGAAATGTAGAAAGCCTTTTCATTTGAGCGGTCTCCTGGGCTGTTTACTTTTGGAATGGCTGGGCGAGTGAATGTTCATCATCACTGCTGATGTTCGGGGTGCGTACAGCCGGTAAATTCTTTCAAGTATGTGTTGCCTTTGTAATCCAATTCCTTGTGAATTCCGATTTCCGAGGTGTAGTAGCCGTCTATTGTGGCGTACTTGATCGTCCTGAAAAATTTCTCTTCGACTGTCTGAGGTGATTTCTCGTTTTTGCTGATTTCTTCAAGCAGCGAGGTCTGCTGTTCGACCGTAGAATCAGCGAACGTCTTGCCGAATTTGTTGGCGCTCATCTTGTTTATCGCCGCCAGACCTTCGCGCCACGTATTCTTAGCCACATCGGGTGATTCGCTTACGATCAAGTCGATGTAGGCGGCAACTCCGGCGGCTTGTGCGCCCGGCGAATGATCGTCGGCTGGAATAATGCGGTCGGACATTTCGACAACCGTTTTGTTTTCTTCTTCGGTAAAAAACTTCAACGGCTCGGATTTGGCGGGGGCAGTCGCCTGCGCAGCATCAGTCGAGTGATGATGGGCCGCCATTTCCTGCGCGTTCGCGGCGCCGCCGAGCACAGGAAGGCTCGCGATTACGCTAACCCCAACGCCTATCGACTTGATTGCCTCGCGGCGTGTCAGCTCTTCTTTTTCATCCGCCATCGTCAATCCTCCAGCAATCCGACTTACAAACCACCGTTGCGCCCGATCAAAGAGATCATCCATCGTCTTCTAGGCACATTCTCAGGCGCGAGAACTACCTTGCAAAAAGTCTGAGAGCCAACGCGCTCGAGATCATCGAGCCATTCGCGGTCAGCGATGAAATGTTTCCCATCACCAGTCAGTTTCCTGTCGGGAAACTGATCTTCCCACTCGACATGAAATGCACGCCCCCAGAACTCATCCTTGCCTCTGATCTCGATTCTGACCGGCTCCTTCACGTTCGCTCGCTCCGAAGATTCAGCGAAAAAAGTCTAACGCGGTGCAAACCTAACTTACGAAGTAAGTGTTGTCAAATTCACGTGAAGACGCGAACTCTCGTGCGGCTATTGATTCATTGAGGTCGCTATGGAATAATTCGCTCGCACTTCACGTAGTATTCGCTACGACGAGTAGCTTCCCATATTTCTAAACCAGTTACCGAGGAATTGTTCAGGCTTATGGAGCTGATGAAAGGACTCGTTATGTTTTACTCACGACGATATCTCACGCTTCGAGTATGTTCTCTGGTTTTGCTAATGACGGCTTGCATTCCGGCGGCCACGCTTGCGCAATCCGCTGACGATCGAGTCGTTCGAGAACTTGTCATCAGCTTTTTTTCGGCTTATCAGAAAGGAGACTGGAATGCGATCGAGTCCCTGATCAATGTGAAATCTCCCGACTACGCCGCAACCAGGGAAAAGATCCAGAAAACTTTTTCCGAAACCGAAAAAATCGAGATCAAGAACCTGACCATTGTCAGTGTGAGTGCGGAGGGAAGCATCGCGACGGCTCGCATCTCAGCCCAGATGAGCGCGTCGGATCGAAAGACGAAAACCCCTGCGGACGGCTTTGGCAGGATGGACATCATCTTGCGAGCTGACAAAGTCGATGGCGTTTGGAAGGTTGTTAAATTCTTTACGACTGCAGAGGAGTTTGCCGCCAAGCTCGTAAACGCTCAAACAGATCACGAGCGAAATGCTCTGCTTGCGGCTAATAAAGTATTGGTCACCGCCGAGCTGGGAACGGCAGTAGCTGCTCAAGCCGACCGCTTCTTGAGCGCCAGAAAATACCCGGAGGCCCTCGCCAACTTCGAGCTAGCCAAGCGTATTTCTGAACAAACTGGCAACAGACAAGGGGCGCTGGCGGGATGGCGCGGCATGGGAATCGCGCAATACTACAGCGGCAATTTCACTCAATCAGAGGAGTACCTTAAAAAGGCCTTGTCGCTCGCTGAAGAATCGGGTGACAAAAAGACGATCTCCAGTCTCAATACGAGTCTCGGCATACTCTACCGGGACAAGGGAGAGACCGGAAAAGCGGTGGAGTACTACCATAAGAGCCTATCGGCGGCCGAGGCGCTCTGTGACAATGGCTTGAAGGCCTACGTATTGCTCAACCTTGGGGATGCCTATCGCACTCAAGGCGACTACCCGAGAGCACTGGAGGCTCTTCGAAGGAGCGTCGAGCTTAATAAAGAGACTGGCGATAAGGGGGATGCCGCAATCGCGCTCAATCGTATCGGCCTTGTAAGCTTCGACCAGGGCAACTACAGCGAAGCGCTCGAGTACTTTCAAACCTACTTAGCGATTGCGAATGAGCTGAAAGATAGAGGATACCTGAGCTCGGCTCTAAACAACATCGGTATGGTTTATTACGGACAAAAGAACTTTGCCAGGTCTCTGGAATACTATCAGAAGGCGCTGGCCCTAAAGGAGGAACTGGGCAATAAGGCTGGGATCGCAAACACGACAAACTCCATTGGCGCCGTGTACGAAGGGCAAGGTGATTACGGGAAAGCGCTGGAATACTACCGCAAGTGCATGTCGCTCAGCGAGCAATTTGGTTTCAAGCCCTTTTTGACTGTGTCGTTGCACAACACCGGAAACGTGTTTTTAGCACAGGGCGACTACGCGAAGGCGTTGGAAGTTTACCAACGCAGTCTGAAGCTTGTCGAAGAAATGGAGGACACGGGGAAGATCGCCACTGCTCTAAATTCCATCGGGCTGGCACATCATAAGCTTGGCAACTACGCTCAGGCCCTGGAGAACTTCCAGAAGAGCCTTTCCATTTCTGAATCGATAGGCGATAAGGATGGAGTCGCGACCACGCTGCAAAGTATGAGCGCTATTCAGTACGACCAAGGCAACTTCGCCAAATCGGTTGAATACGCCGACCGCGCGTCAACGATTGCCAGACAGATCGGTAATCTCGATCTTTTGTGGCAGGCGCGAACGACCGGAGGCAAGGCTCACCAGGCTCTCAATCAACCGGAACTCGCACAGCGCGCTTTCGATGAAGCCATTTCCAGCATCGAAAATGTTCGCTCCAATGTTGCCGGCGGCGAGCAAGAGCAGGAAGAGTTCTTCGAAAACAAAATCTCGCCTTACCAGGGGATGATCGGATTGCTGGTCGATCAACATAGAGACGGCGAAGCACTTTCTTACGCCGAACGCGCCAAGGCCCGCGTGCTGCTGGATGTGCTTAGAAATGGCAAGGTAGATGTAGCCAAGGCAATGACTCCGCAAGAGCAGGAGCGCGAACTAAGAATGAGAAACATCCTAACCGCGATGAATACCCAGATCGGGCGCGAACAAGCCCGCCCAAAACCTGACTCAGCGCTGTTAGCGGATCTCAAAGTTCGCTTGCAAGCAGCTCGGCTGGAATACGATACGTTTCAGACTACCTTGTATGCCGCGCATCCTGACTTGAAAGTACAGCGCGCCGAAGCCAACCCCGTAACGATGAGGGAAGTGTCGGCCCTGATTCCGGATTCTCAAACAGCGTTAATCGAATATGTAGTTGGGGACGATAAGACCTATCTCTTTGTCTCAACAAAAAACGGCGCAGCAAACAAAGACTCTGTTGACTTGAAGACATTTACGTTAGCGATCAAACGAAAAGACGTCGCCGAAAAGACTGCGCTGTTTCGCAATCAGCTCGCCCGCCGGGACCTTGGTTTCGGAGAGCAGGCTCACCAGTTATACGATCTGCTAATCAAACCGGCCCAGGCACAGATCGAAGGCAAGACCAATCTTCTCATTGTTCCCGACGGCCCGCTTTGGGAGCTTCCCTTCCAGGCTCTACAGTCCGGTCAAAATCGTTTTCTGCTTGAAGACCACGCCGTGTCTTATGTGCCGTCGGCTACTGTGCTCCAGGAGATGATCGCTCTGCGCAAGAGGCGAATAAACAAGCCGACAGCGTCAGCAAGCTTGCTCGCCTTTGGCAATCCGGCGCTTGGCGCAAAGACGCTGGAGCGGGTGGCATTGACGCGCGGCGACGAGAAGCTTCTGCCGCTGCCCGAAACAGAACGAGAGGTGAAGTACCTCTCGCAACTATACGGCGCAGCCGAGAGCAAGATCTTCATCGCCAAAGAAGCCAGTGAGGACCGAATGAAGGCGGAAGCGCCAAACTTTACAATCCTTCATCTGGCAACGCACGGCATCCTGAACGACACCAGCCCGATGTATTCTCAAATCGTTCTTTCGCAAGGCGACGCGAGTTCCAACGAAGACGGCCTTCTGGAAGCCTGGGAGATAATGAAAATGGATCTGAAGGCTGATCTCGTAGTGTTGTCCGCTTGTGAGACCGCTCGCGGAAGAGTGGGGGGGGGCGAAGGAATGATCGGATTGACCTGGGCTTTGTTCGTAGCCGGTTCTCCGACAAATGTCGTAAGCCAGTGGAAAGTGGACTCGATCAGCACCACGCAGTTGATGGTGGAATTCCACCGCAATCTGAAGAACGGACTTTCAAAGGGAAAGCTGGAGCTTGGAACCGCGAAAGCTCTTCAGCGGGCGGCGATGACCTTGCTGCGAACGAAGGAATATCGGCATCCGTTCTATTGGGCGGGTTTCATAGTGATGGGAGACGGATTCTGAGATGTTGCGATCTCTCGCTCTCACTTCCGCGACGACTTCACATCACGCAGAAGTTTTTTGACAAGCTCAGAGTTGGGATTCGCTCTATAAAGTATGTTGAACTCGCGTTGAGCGTCGTCCAGGAGCCCGGCTCGCTGATACAAAATGCCGAGCACGAGATGCGAGTCGGGATTAGCTCGCTTGACCTGTTTCAATTCGAGGTTGCTCGCAGAGTCCAGAACCTTGAACTTTGCCGCGGGCGCAGGCGGAGCCGGCGAGACAACTTCGTTCCCGTCTTTGATCGCAGTAACCTGCCACGAATAAATCTCGCCGCGTTTGAGCGATTGACCCGGTGACCACTCGGTTCTCGATTGCGCTTCGCTCGATGCGATTTTATTGAAGCTTGAGTCATACACAGCGACTATGTAGCTCGCGGCGCCCTTCAACGGCTTCCAATGAAAGCTCGGCCGATCGGTTCTCACGATACTTGCGACGGGACCAATCAGACTGAAGCCGTTTGCTTCATCTGTGGTTCCCATCAACACGCCTGCTTTTCCGATGAGTTCTTGTAGCTGAGTGGGCGCTTCAACACGTCTGCTCTTCAACGTCGCCTTCACGTCGCGTTGATAACCGGGCGATAGAGACTCAAGTCCTGAGACGTTGCCTTCCTTGTCAATCGTCACAATCCCGCCGCCGTCATTGATAGTTTCTGCTATCTCCGTTGCGGATGGGGCAGGGCTAGGTGAAGGTGGTTGGGGGTTCGCATTTTGTTCTGGTGGCGCTTCGTCTTCTTGCCGAAGCTCGCTGATTTCGTGGACCGCAGGTCCTCTTCGCAATAGAAGTGTTGCTACTGATACGCAAAGCAAAAGCACGATTGCAGCGCCAACCATCTGGAAAGAAAATCGAAGCGAAGGAACTCGCAAGAAGGCGATGACTTTTTCGCGCAGCGATGAGGCACGCGCCGAACTCCGTTCAATCTCCGGATAGGTGGTCATCTCCGCCTTGAACGCGCGCAAGTCGGCAAGCTCCGCGGCGCAGCGCGAACACATCTCCACGTGACTTTCGAGAATCTCGCGATCCGCAGGACTCAATGAATCGTCTACGCTCGCGGCCAGCTCTTCGTAAGTAAGATGATCGGTATGTTCCTGGCTTCGAAGTTCGCTTTGCAGCGACTCAACTGCCGCGCGAGTCTGTCGCTCGGCGGCAATCTGGTCACGGCATGCATCGCACGTCGCAATGTGGTTCATCGCCGTCGACAATTCCGATGGCGATGCAGAGCGGCGGTTCAAGTCCTCGATTTGCCGGGCAGTCAAATGAGCAGACAATACATTCCTCCTTGATCTACTGAAGGTGTTCAAGACCGGTCGATATTACTACGCGGAATTTTTTCATAGCTAAAATGTCCTCATTCGTCGCGCGAGTCGCTCGCGGGCCGACTTGCGCAGGTTGATTACTTGTTGACGGGTGATGCTCAAGCGATTTGCGATCGAAATATCGTCGAGCGGCAGGTCATTCCACAAGCCTGCAAGCTGATCCGCGGTGATCGAAAGCGCATTCGCTATCTCGCCGAAGGTGGCTATACCGGATAAGGGTAAAACAGATACCACGTCGCCGCCGTCCGCGTCTCGAAGGTTCAACAAGAGCGCTGTCCGCTGATGCGGCTTCAATTCGCGTATCTCCGACCATAGGCGGCGAAGATATGTGCGACGCTGCAACTCTGAATCGATCAATTCATGTGGATCCGCGATGCGCTCGAGAGGGTCTTCGGTTTCTTCGTCGTCAAATGCCTGAGAAACCTGATCGCTTACACCAGTCCACTCAGCCAGAAGATTTACCAGGTCATCCAGTTCCACGCATGAGCCGAGATACCTGAAGACTGCGGCTACCAGCGAAGCGAGGTCCCACCGTTGTATGTCGTTGGCCGACAAACCCGCACGCTCGCCGGCTTCCGGCCCCGCTGTCAACTCCTTGATCCGCCTCGTCGCCGAGGGCGTTTTCTTCTGATTTGCCCAGCCGGACAATCCGCATAGTAACTGCCTGTCTTCGCCTTCCCAAACCGCGAATGTGTCACGATGCAACAGAAGATATCGAAGTTTGTTTTTAAGCTGATGCCGCTCGGGATGCTTGCGACGCAAGTGTTCGTGCCAGGCGCTGTAGGTAATCGCCGCCACGTACCCTTGAAAGTTGTTGATGTACCTTTCGTTCGGATTTTCCTTTAGCTCACCGAGTCGCGAGAGAAGCTGGAGCATGACTTCGCTCCGCATTTCTTCGGCGTCTTCACCTGAACGCGAGTCCGATGAAAAACCTGCAGATACCCGAAGCTTGTGTCTAACAATATTCCTGATCACCGGCTCGGCGTGATCGACGACGAGCTGCTCCAGGAGGTGTTGAGAGACAGCTTCATCTGTTGCCTGGACAAATGGCAGTAGTATTTGGTCAATCTGTTGCCTCGCCTCGCGTTGTTCCATATGAAGCCTAAGAGCTTGCCGGATGAGCCACATATTACCGCGCGGGGGATGCTCCTGGGCAAGCGCGATCAATCGAGTCGGGAATGATGAGTACCAGGCGGCAACTTGCTTCCTTATTGAGTTGGACGAATCGTTTGGTCAAAAGGGGAAAAGCTTTGGTAAAAGGAAGGCGAGATGCAACGAGGGCGCGGTGTCACTGAAGCTTGCTCCGTATCAGGCGTCAAGTTTCAGTGTCGCCGCGCCCACTGTGTCCTATTAAGTTGTGTTCCGGCTGAATCAGTCTGCGAGCACGAAGCCCATGTCTCCAACTACGACGCCCATGATTGTTCTCCTTTCCTAGGTTTCATTGGTTGATTGTTGTGGTTTCGGTTGCTGTGGTGCTGAATTAATCTCCAAGTACGACGCCCATGATTGTTCTCCTTTCCTAAGTTTTCATTGGTTGATTGTTGTGGTTTCGGTTGCTGTGTTGCTGAACTAGTCTCCAAGTACGACGCCCATGGTTTTCTCCTTTTCTCGTTTGTCTTCCGTCGGTTAATCGCTTCCTTCTGGATTTAGTCTGTGATGATGATCCCGTCTCCAAGTATTACGCCCATGGCTTTCTCCTTTCGAGGTGATTTTTTGGATTTCACTTGATTCAGAGCGCTTTGAATTTCTCTCGCTCTACAAAGGGATGGCGCTCAAATGGGGAACGTATTACCACCGCCCGAAAAAAAGCATTTTCTTCGCCCGTTTGCTCAGGCCGTAGATCGCTTAAGCGCTATGGTAAGATTCAAATATGCTGGTCTCTCGAATTGAAGCCTCGGGCTTTCGAAACCTTGAAGGCTTCGCCGAACTTGGGCCGGAACTCAACATCTTTTACGGCAATAACGCTCAGGGAAAGACCAACTGGCTTGAAGCCATCTACATTTTGGGCAACACAAAGTCCTTTCGAACAAGCCAGCTTCGCGAGTGCGTAGCTTTCGACAAGCCTCAAGCTGTTTTGCGCGGTGAAATATTGCGGGGCTCACTAACCAAGCATATTCAGCTTCTTCTCGCAGAGGATTCCAAGCAGCTATTCGTCAACGGCAAGCGCGAAGCGCTCTCGCGCTACACGGGCAACCTCGACGTGTTCGTGTTCTCGCTCGAGGAGATGGATGTGATTCGTGGTGAGCCCGGCCGGCGCCGCCGCTTCATAGATCGAGGGGCCGTCGCAGTAAGCCCGAGGTTTCTAAACACTCTCTCCCGTTATAATCAGGTAATTAAACAAAAGAACCGTTTGTTGGGTGAAGCTAATACAAGCGACAATCCCGCGCGCTACATCGGCGAGGTCGAAGCCTGGAATGAGCAGCTTGTTGAACTTGGCGCCGCCATTCACGAACAACGAACCGACTATGTCGAGCAGCTCAATCGCGTGCTCGATCAGAACGACCATGGTCACGCGATCTTTGGCGCCGAACGAATAAATGTGCGTCACCGTTCGCAGCTCGAAGGTAAAGGCGATCTGGATCGGTACGGCGATCTTTTTCGCGAGCGATTAGCGTTGAGATTGACGGCTGAAATCTCAGCCGGGCACTCGCTGATCGGGCCGCATCGAGACGATTTGGAAATACTGTCGGACGGCCGAGAAATAGCCCGTTACGGTAGCGCCGGGCAACAGCGAAGTGCCTTGCTTTTGCTTGATTTAGCCCAGGTTTCCATCTACAATTCAATTTACGAAGAAAGCCCCGTTTTGCTAATCGACGATATCGACGCAGAGCTTGATCGAGGGCGCATTGAAGCCCTGCTTTCGGAGCTCGATGGGCGCGTTCAAACCGTGGTGAGCACGTCGCGCAGGGCAATCGCTAATCGTTATAGAGATCGCGCTTCGGTGTGCTACGTGGAAGCGGGACAGGCAATGAGCGAGACCGGTTCGAAAAATTCGTTATTCGATCCGCTCGCACTCGATGGGGAACACGAAGAAGTGGAATCGAGTTCTGATGACCTCGAATCAGCAGCGAACGGGTAAAGATGCAAGAAGACTGACGGACAACTACGAATCAGGTTGGTCACACATATTCAAAAGGAGAATAGCTTGAGCACAAATCCACAAGAGTACGGCGCGGCTTCGATTACGGTTCTGGAAGGCCGCGACGCCGTGCGTAAAAGACCGGCGATGTATATCGGCTCGACCAGCGAAATCGGTTTGCATCATTTAGTCTACGAAGTAGTCGACAATTCAATTGACGAAGCGCTCGCGGGATACTGCGATCGCATAGAAGTCTTCATTCACATCGATAATTCAATCACCGTAATTGACAACGGCCGAGGCATCCCGGTCGATATTCACAAGCAGGAAAAAATTTCGGCGGCCGAGGTCGTGCTGACCAAACTTCACGCCGGCGGCAAGTTTGACTCGAACGCCTACAAGGTTTCGGGCGGACTGCACGGCGTCGGGGTTTCCGTAGTGAACTTTCTTTCTGAGTGGTTGCGGATCGAGATTTGGAGAGACGGCGCGACTTATGAGCAGGAGTACATTCGCGGCATAGCCACGGCGCGGCTCCAGCCTACAGGCAAAACCAAGAGGCGCGGCACGAAGGTCTCTTTCAAGCCTGATACGGAGATATTCGAAGTAACCGAATTCAACTTCGACACGCTCTCGCAGCGCTTGCGTGAGAAAGCTTTCTTGAATTCCGGAGTTCGAATCAGCATAAACGATGAGCGGACCGAAAAGTCTCACGAGTTCTTTTACAAAGGTGGAATCGCCGAATTCGTGAAGCACCTGAATAAAAACAAAAGCGTACTTCACCCACAGCCGATTCATCTCGAAAGAGAAGCGACGGTGGCCGACCCGCTGGCAGTCGAAGTCGCAATCCAATATAACGACGGCTACAACGAAATCGTCCATTCGTTCGCCAACAACATCAACACTGTCGATGGCGGGACTCATTTGACCGGCTTCCGCGCGGCGCTCACCCGGACGATAAACAACTACGCCAAGTCATCCGGTCTGTTCAAGAAGGATGACGAGAAGCTCGCGCCCGAAGACGTTCGCGAAGGGCTGGTCGCCGTGATCAGCGTCAAGCTGCCTCAGCCGCAGTTTGAAGGGCAGACCAAGGGCAAATTGAACTCGGACGTAAAAGGCCAGGTCGAAGCATTTGTCAACGAAGGCCTGGGCCGCTACTTCGAAGAGAATCCAACAGTCGCGCGCAAGATTATCGCCAAAGCCATCGATGCGGCTCGCGCTCGCGAGGCCGCGCGCAAGGCTCGCGACCTCACCCGGCGAAAGGGCGCGCTTGATTCGGCTTCGCTACCGGGCAAGCTAGCCGATTGCTCGGAGAAAGACCCGGCGCTTTGTGAGATCTTCATCGTCGAGGGAGATTCAGCAGGCGGCTCGGCCAAGCAGGGACGTGACCGGCGCACGCAGGCGATTCTTCCGCTAAAAGGCAAAATCCTCAACGTAGAGAAGGCTCGCTACGACAAGATGCTTGGGCACTCCGAAATTCGCACGATGATCACGGCGTTCGGGACCGGCATCGGCGCGAACGATTTCGACGTATCGAGGCTTCGCTATCATCGCATTATCCTGCTGTGCGATGCGGACGTCGATGGATCGCACATACGAACTCTCCTGCTGACGTTTTTCTATCGCCAGATGCCCGAGCTGATCGATCGCGGCCACGTCTACATCGCGCAGCCGCCTTTGTTCAAGATCAAGAAGGGCAAGAACGAACAGTACATGCGTGACGAAAAAGAGATGCAGGCTTATCTGATGCGCAAGGCGACTGAGAACCTGACCGTAACCGTCAAGGCAACCAACTCGCAATTCAAGGGCGCAGAATTGCGCAAGAAACTCGAGAAGCTTGCCGAGCTCGACAACTATCTTGAAAAGCTCGAGCGCCGCTTGCACGACCGAAAGGTGGTAGACATAGTCATCGACGCGATCGCCGGAACGAGCGGACTGCTGAGCACTAAGGCTGCAGTCAAGCTTCATGAAATCTTCGAAAAGGAAAAGCTTCTGCAGAAGGTGACTGCGGCGCTTGAAGCCGCAAACTACGAAACCGAGATCGAAGCCGATGAAGAACACAGCACGTTCTCAATAACCGTCGCGCGTTCGCGAAGCAACGGTCGAATCACGATCGACTGGGAGCTGGCGACTCACGTGGAGTTTCAGAAGGCGATTCAACTTTACGGCGAGCTTCAGGACTTGAGCCGCCCCCCGTTTGTCATCACTGAGAATGACGCTCACACGATTGTCGACTCTCGACAGGCGCTGCTCGAGCACGTGATGGCATCGGCGAAAAACGGGCTGACCATTCAGCGCTACAAAGGGCTGGGTGAGATGAACCCCGAGCAGTTGTGGGAAACTACGCTCAATCCGGAAACGCGAACGATCTTGAGCGTTCAGGTGAACGATGCAGTCGAAACAGACGAGATGTTCACGGTTTTGATGGGCGATGCAGTCGAGCCTCGAAGAAAATTCATCGAGGATAATGCGCTCGATGTGAAGAATCTGGATATTTGATCTTTGTTTGTTCGGTATCAAGTGCCGGCGGATTAGAGCACTGAAGAGTCTTGAACCCGCGATTGGTTTAAGCGTCGAATCGCGGGTTCATCATTTTCCCTGGTTCAATTTTCAGCAGGAGCCATGCTCCGCAACCGCCTGGTAGACGGGCACGCCTGCTGCAGTTTGCGGCGCTGGCGCATCCTTGCAATCTAATCGAGAAACGTTAGAATCATCCCACTCCGAATTGGACTCGGCGTTCGGGTCGCATCAGGCTCCGCTTCAACAAGGCTGCCAGTGCCGGACTCTTGAGGAGAGGCATGAAATACGAAGATGAGATATTCATCAGCTACGCTCACATCGACAATGAACCGCTTGCCGAGGGACAAAGAGGCTGGGTGCAGTTGCTCGAGGAGCGATTGAGGAAGCGCCTCGCTCAGCTCCTCGGTGAACCGCCCAGGGTATGGCGTGACCCAAAGCTGCAGGGCAACGACGAGTTCTCCGAGATCTTGATGCACAAGATTTCAAACGTCGCTCTTCTGGTCTCCATCATATCTCCGCGCTATCTCAGATCCGAATGGTGTGTGAGAGAGCTTGATGAGTTTTGCCGGAACGCAGCGTCGCAGGGAGGTCTGACGGTGAGCGGCAAGTCGCGAGTGTTCAAGGTTGCCAAGACCTTTACTCCGCGCACCGGTCATCCTTCCCAGGTTCAAGGTTTGTTGGGCTATGAGTTTTATGAGTATGACGAGACATCCGGCCAGGCCCGGGAGTTCAGCCCGGAGATTGATCCCAATCGCGACGCCAGATATTGGGAAAAATTTGAGGACCTGGCGTGGGACATTAAACAACAGATTGAACGGCTGCGTTCTGGTGATGAAGCCGCGGCGCCGGCTTCGGGAGAACCATCTGCCCCAGCGGTCTATCTGGCTGAAACAACATATGACCTGAGTGAGCAGCGTGACAAAATCAAACGCGAGTTAACGCAACGTGGTCATCAGGTACTGCCCGACAAAGAACTTCCCTTGAGAGCTCCCGCGCTTGAAGAAGCCGTACGCGAGTATCTAAACCGCAGCCGGCTGTCGGTCCACCTTGTCGGTGAGAACTACGGCATCATTCCAGAAATGGAGAAGGACCGCTCGGTCGTTCGCCTGCAACAGGAACTGGCGATCGAGCGCGGTGATAATGTCGAGTTCTCGAGATTGATATGGATGCCGCCCGGTTTGCAATCGAAGGACGAACGCCAGCAAAGGTTCATCGCCGATTTGCAAGACAATTTTACTTCTCACAACGGTTCGGAACTGCTCCAGGTCAAACTTGAAGACCTCAAGACTATTATTCAGACTAAGCTCACTCAGAGGCCGAAGCAGGCCCCAGCCGCGGGAGAAGCAACTCGCCTGTACCTGATTTGTGATCAGCAGGACCTTGATGCGGTTGAGCCGCTGCAGAACTATTTGTTCGATCGAGGAATCGAGGTAACGCTGCCGCTGCTGGACGGAAACGAAGCCGAAGTTTTACAGGATCACAAGGACAACCTGCTGGTGTGCGACGCCGTGTTGATCTTCCAGGGCCGCGCGAGCGAAGGCTGGCTGCGCATGAAGATGCGCGAGTTACTCAAGCTCCCGGGTTATGGCCGCACCGCGCCCCTTCTGGCGAAAGCGGTTTACATTACTGCGCCCGAGCTGCCGTCGAAAGAACGTTTTAAGACTCTCGAAGCTCTGGTCATCAAGAACTACGCCGAATTCAATCCCGGCGCGATTGGGCCCTTCCTGGAACGTATCAACAAAGCGAAAGGACGGTCGCAATGATTAAGGAGGCCACCGAGACGTTTGCGGAGATCGGAACTCCCGTGAATCCCTTTCCCGGCTTGCGGCCATTCGAGTTTGATGAGAGCCATCTCTTCTTCGGTCGCGACGGCCAGAGCGAGCAGTTGATCAGCAAGCTCGGACGCACGCGGTTTCTTGCGGTGGTCGGCACCTCCGGCAGCGGAAAATCGTCGCTTGTGCGCGCGGGACTCTTGCCCACGTTGCTTGGCGGATTCATGACCAGCGCCGGCTCCGAGTGGCGTATCGCGATCATGCGTCCCGGCAGCGATCCAGTCGGAAATCTGGCCCAGGCGCTGAATGCTTGCGACGTGTTCGGATCGGAGATCGAAGAGAACGCGGCGATTCAGACAGCGATCGCCGAAGCGACGCTTCGGCGCGGCAATCTTGGACTGGTCGATGCGGTTCGTCAGGCCGCGATGCCCGAGAATGAAAACCTGCTCGTCGTCGTGGATCAGTTCGAGGAAATTTTCCGGTTCGCCAGCGTGTCTGAAGGTGAGTCTTATCACAACGACGCCGCGGCCTTCGTCAAGCTGATTCTTGAAGGGTCACGACAGCGTGTGACCCCGATCTACGTCGTGCTGACGATGCGCTCCGATTACTTGGGTGATTGCTCGCAGTTCTGGGATTTGCCGGAAGCGATAAACGAAAGCCAGTATCTCATTCCGCGTCTGACCCGCGATCAACTCCGCGAGGTGGTCACCGGCCCGGCAGCGGTGGGGGGCGGCGCGATTACGCCCCGGCTGGTGAGCCGGTTGCTCAACGACGTGGGGGATGATCAGGATCAATTGCCGATTCTCCAGCACGCGCTCATGCGAAGCTGGGATACGTGGAGGCTCAAGAACCATGATCATCAGACTCGAAATGAAGAAGACGCGCTCGATGTCTGTTGTTACCAGTCCATCGGCGGGATGGCCGAGGCGCTTTCCTGGCACGCCGATGAAGCGTTCAATGAGTTACCCGGCGACCCTTCGCGTAAAATTGCGGAGAAGCTTTTCAAATGCCTTACCGAGAAGGGCCCCGACAACCGTGAAATCCGCCGCCCAACCTCGTTGGGTGAAATCCGCGCGATAGCGGATGCCTCACAAGCCGAAGCCGTCAGCGTCATTGAAACCTTCCGACGAGCCGGCAGATCGTTTCTGATGCCGCCGCCAGGTGTGGAGTTGAACTCTGAATCGCTAATAGACATTTCCCACGAGAGCCTGATTCGCGGCTGGCAGCGATTGACGGAGTGGGTGGACGAAGAAGCGCGGTCGGCTCGCATCTATCATCGATTGGCCGAAACCGCCGCGCTACGAAAAAAGGGCGAGGAAGGACTGTTGCGCGACCCCGGGCTGCAGACTCCGCTGAATTGGCGTGAGGAAACCAGGCCCAATAAGGTTTGGGCAGCGCGCTATCATCCGGAATTTGATGCCGCTATGGAACTTTTGAATGAGAGCGTCATGGTGCGCGACGCGGAAATAGCTCAGAAAGACAAACAGCGCCGCAGAGCGATCAGACGGACACGCGTGATCGCGGTGACTTTCGGGCTGCTGTTTCTCATTGCACTGGTCGCTCTGGTTCTTGCCAATCAGCAGAGGTCCAGGCTGCGCGTAAAGCTCATTGAGGAAGAGAAGAAGCGGCTGTCTGCTGATGAGCTCTACGAAAACGGGCGCAATTATCTGAGTAAGAGAACGCCTGATGCGTTAACAAAGGCCATCGTGTATTTCAACGATGCCCTCAGCATCAACCCGAACGACGCTTTGTCGCACGCCGCTCTTGCCCAATGCCACAATCTGCTCGCGTCATACGGGGAACGTCCCACCGAAGAATTCCCTTTGGCAAAAGCCGAATCCTACAAAGCTCTTGCGATCGACGATGCTCTTGCAGAAGCTCACGTCTCACTCGGATACGCGCTGTTCAGGGGCGACTGGGATTGGAACCACTCGGAGAGGGAGTTCCGAAAGGCTCTGGCCTTGAATCCGAAATCCGCTGAAGCTCATGAGTGGTACGGGGAGTTGCTCGTGTCACTCGGGCGCTCGCAGGAAGCGATCGTTCAGGCGACAGTTGCGCAAGAGCTTGACACGAGGTCTCTGATTTCCCGGTCAAACCTGGCGTCGGTGTACTTCCTTTTGCATCGGTTCGACGATTCAATAACAGTTTCGCAAAGGGTGCTCGAGTTGGATCCAGATTTCTTTCCGGCGCAGCGGTATCTTGGTCAAGCACTGGCAGCGAAGGGTAAGTACAAACAGGCCATCGATGAGTTTGAGAAGGCGGGGGCCGGTTCTAACGGCTCACCGCTTATGCCCGCGGAGTTGGCCTATACAGTTGCGCTTGCGGGAAAGAAAGACGAGGCCAGACAGGTACTCGAGGAACTCAAGCAAATTGCGGCGGAGCGCTACATCACAGCTTACTATATGGCCCTGGTGCCATCGGGTCTTGGCGATAGGGACGAGACTTTCAACCTGCTCGAGCGCGCGTTCCAGGATCGTGCGTTTCAGATGCCTTTCCTCAGGGTCGATCCACGCTTTGATTGGCTTCACAACGATCCGCGATTCGCGAGTTTGCTCGAACGCATAGGGCCGCAATAGTTTCAAGTCAGCGTTTGGCCGCGTTACCGGCGGGTTCTTCCTTTTGCTGATGAACGTTGACCCAAATCGCGTTCTCGCGCGAGATCAATGATTCAACGTGGTCGACAAACAGAGCTCGCTTGTCCGCCGCGGTTGCGTACGCGCCAATTTCTGCGTCGTAAAAATGCTTTTCCTGCTTGAGCGTCTCCGCCAGTTGGCGGTAGTTCAACCAGTTCTCCTGGAACTTGAACGCTTTCAACGCGGACGTGCCAATGGCCAATACAACCGAGAGCCCGGCGGCGACAAACTTAAGATCTTCCTTGAATGAGACAACCAACACCGGCAAAACGGAGGAGACGATAATGACGCTCCACTGAAACCAGTTGTACATCCTCTTGTTCCATCCGGCCTTCGAAGTGTAGTAGTCGATTTGGTCTCGGTAGCGTTCATTCAAATACTCTTCAAACTTTTCGTCAGTCATAAAATTTACACAACCTCGTCGTAGACGCTTCGATCACTCGTGTGCTCTCAAGAGGATCAACACAACTGCGAGAGCGGGAAGCTTGAACCATACTCCAGAATCGGGCCTGCCGGGTGCTGTCGGATGCGGCGAACTCTAAATCGGCATCGTCGGCTTTGTCAATTGTGCTACGTCTCACTTTTCAGCCCTCGCGTTTTGTAGAAGCGCCGCTGGCGCCTGCTAACGGTGGACTGTACAATGCGCGGCCTGGAGGAAATTAAAATGCCTGAGCAGGCTCGCGCTCAGGCAGGGAAAGGCATCACTGGATTTTCGCGCGGGAGACTTTCAATGTAGTAAATCATACCAACCTTGGACTCCCGATTGGAGTTATTCCGAGTGGCACTGCCGCCACACAGAGCATGCAGGCTACCAATTCATATTCGGCTGATGAGATTCGAGGCCTTGCGCTTGACCGCGATATCCGTTGGCTGATCGTGAAGCAGGATTTGCAGCTTCAGGTCGAGCAAGTTAAGCAGTTCAGAGACGGAGTGATGGGCTTGCTGAAACAAGATTTCGAACAGGTAGAAAGCCTGGACAATTACGAAGTGTACCGCCGCAAATCGCCCGAGGAGGAAGAGGAACGCCAGGCTACTCGCTAAATCTGCATCTGCGGAATCCTACTTCGATAGACCTCCTCGTTGCCCTGCTCGTTGCTTGACCGCGCGAAGAGCTGCCGTTAGGCTTGGTTTGTTATGTCCGAAACTTTTACGGTAACTTTGCCGTCCAAAATGCGGAAGGAGCTTGATGCTCTCGTCAAGCTAACCGGCAAGAGCCGGAGTGAAGTATTGCGGGATGCGGTGCGCCGGCAATTAGCTTTGCAGCGCTTCGTAAACGGCTCGTTCCAAAAGCCAGGGCACGTGGCATCAAGTCCGACGAAGATGTCTTCAAGCTTCGTGGTGAGTTTCGAGGCAAGGGTCTGATGAAAGCGTTAATGGCCGAAATGAAACGCGAGAGCGAACTCTGATGTCGAAGAACTGAAAGTGGCCCACCACATAATACTGCCCCTTCTGGCTTGCAGCCTCTCTCTTTGGTGACTCATTCCCACCTGTGGTAAAACTTCCGTGAACACGTCGATGGTCTAGTAATCGGTTTAGATGAGCCCTGAAGAAAAAGCTCGCGAGAAGATAGATCAACTTCTCCACGTCAGTGGCTGGGAAGTGCAGAGCATCGATCACGTTAACCTTGCTGCTGCGCGTGGCGTCGCCGTGCGCGAGGTCACCCTGGAACGCGGCCACGGTTTCGCGGACTATCTTTTATTCGTCGATGGAAAAGCGCTCGGAACCGTGGAAGCAAAGCCCGAAGGTCATACGCTGCGAGGTGTAGAAGATCAGTCTCGAAAATACGCAACCGGGCTGCCGGAAGGCATGCAGTCCTGGAAGACGCCGTTACCATTCGCTTACGAGAGCACAGGAATTGAAACTCACTTCACAAACTATCTTGAGCCCGAGGCACGAAGCCGTGAGGTGTTCACCTTCCATCGCCCCGAGACGCTTCTGGAATGGGTGCAGGACGACTCGACACTTCGGAGACGACTTCGCGAACAACCGGCGTTGATAACTGATGCGCTATGGCCTGCGCAAATCAAAGCGATTCAGAATCTGGAAAACTCGTTAGCTCTCAACCGCCCTCGTGCCTTGATTCAAATGGCTACCGGCAGTGGTAAGACCTTCACCGCAATCAATGAAGTATATCGGCTGGTGAAGTTCGCGAAAGCGAAGCGAATCCTTTTTCTTGTTGATCGCGGAAATCTCGGACGGCAAGCCTACAAAGAGTTTCAGCAATTCGTCACACCCGATGACGGACGCAAGTTCACCGAGCTGTACAATGTTCAACATCTCAGGTCCAACAAGCTCGACCCAGTGAGCCGCGTTTGTATCACCACGATTCAGCGGCTCTATTCGATGCTCAAAGGCGAGGAAGAACTTGCGCCTGAGATTGACGAAGCTTCAGGGTTCGAGATGTCCGACGCCCTCCACAAGGAGCCGCTCCCCGTCGAGTACAACCCGAACATTCCAATCGAGGCGTTCGACTTCATAATCACCGACGAATGCCATCGCTCGATCTACAACCTTTGGAGGCAGGTGCTCGAATACTTCGACGCTTCTCTGATTGGGCTTACCGCGACGCCTTCAAAGCAAACACTCGGGTTCTTCAAGCAGAACCTCGTAATGGAATACAACCACGAGCAGGCCGTCGCCGACGGAGTGAACGTCAACTACGATGTCTATCGCATTCGGACCGAGATCACCGAGCGCGGTTCGCGCGTAGATTCGGGCTTCTATGTAGACAAGCGCGATCGCGCAACGCGAAAGGTTCGTTGGGAGCAACTCGACGAGGAGTTGGTCTACGATCCGACCCAACTGGACCGCGCAGTGGTGACGCCGGATCAGATTCGCACTGTGATTCGCACATTCCGCGACAAGCTGTTCACCGAGATTTTTCCAGGACGAACTGACGTTCCGAAGACTCTCATCTACGCAAAGGATGACTCACACGCGGATGACATTGTGCAAATCGTGCGAGAAGAATTCGCCAAGGGTAATGACTTCTGCCAGAAGATCACCTATCGCACGACCGGTGTAAAGATCGATGATCTGATCGCTTCGTTCCGCAACAGCTATAACCCGCGCATCGCGGTCACCGTAGATATGATTGCCACGGGCACTGACATCAAGCCGCTCGAAATAGTCTTCTTCATGCGGTCGGTGAAATCGCGAACCTTCTTCGAGCAGATGAAGGGCCGGGGCGTGCGTGTCATCTCGGACACCGACCTTCAAGCCGTCACGCCGGGCGTCAAGAGCAAAGATCACTTCATCATCGTGGACGCGGTTGGCGTCTGTGAAAGAGACAAGACCGATTCCCGCCCGCTCGAACGAAAGCCAACAGTCTCGTTCGAAAAGCTGCTTCAGCGTGTCGCACTCAACAATCGCAACAAAGACGTGCTGACATCCTTAGCTGGCAGATTGGCTAGGCTCGACCGGCAATGTAGTCCGAAAGACAGACAAGAACTAACAAAGCTGTCGGGCGGTGTCCCGCTCGCCCACGTTGCACGTTCGATCATCGAAGCGGTTGATCCTGATCGCATTGAGGAAGCCGCGAAGGCCAATTTCAACACCGATGCGCCATCACAAAAGCAACTCAAAGAGGCAGCCGTTCAACTCGCCAACACAGCGGCTGAGCCCATCGCTACCAAGCCTGATTTCCGAAACAAGCTGATAGAGTTGAAGAAGTCATTCGAGCAGACAATCGATACCGTGAGCATCGATCGTGTGACTGCCGCTGGATACGATCAAGCAGCGCTCGACGCCGCTCGCAACACGGTTAAGTCATTCGAGCAGTTCATCGCCGAAAACAAAGACGAGATCACCGCGCTTGAAATTCTCTACAGTCAGCCGCGCCGTCGGCCGCTGAGCTTCGCCGATATCAGAGCCCTTGCCGAAGCACTTGAGAAACCTCCACGCCGTTGGACACCGGAAGCGCTGTGGCGAGCGTACGAGGCGCTTGATCGCTCGAAGGTGCGCGGCGCAAGCTGCCAGCGATTGCTGACGGACATCGTGTCGCTTGTGAAATTTGCGCTTCAGGAAGAGCGAACGCTCCGTCCATACACTGAAACCGTCAACGAACGATTCGACAACTGGCTAGCGCGTCAGAGCACAATGCGCAGGGAGTTCAGCGAAGAGCAGATTCACTGGCTCGAGTTGATCCGCGATCATATCGCGACGAGCTTAAGCATTGAAGCAGATGACTTCGAGTTCGCTCCGTTCAATCAGAAGGGCGGCCTTGGTAAGGCGTATCAATTGTTCGGACCAGAGTTGCCAAAGGTGCTTGAAGAGTTGAATGAGGTGCTTGCAGCGTGACCGGCCCAATAAATAGTACTGAACAGAATCGAGAGATGGCGCTTCCGAACGGATGGGTGTGGGCAGCGCTTGATGAGTTTTGCGTGGTTACACAAGGCCAGTCGCCGCCCGGCGAAACGTACAATAACAGCGGAGACGGTCTCCCCTTCTTTCAAGGTAAGGCGGAGTTCGGCGCAATCTATCCAACTCCCGTCAAATGGTGCTCCGCGCCAACGAAGGTTGCGAAGCCGGAAGACATATTGATATCGATTCGCGCGCCCGTTGGACCAACGAACCTCTGCCCTTCGATCGCATGTATTGGGCGCGGCTTAGCGGCTATTCGACCGCTCTCAATGATCTCGCCGAGATTGGTCCTTTATGAATTACGCAGTACTCAAAACGTATTGGCCGCCAAAGGAACAGGTTCTACGTTTGAGGCAATCAGCGGCAGTGATCTCCGAACGCATAGTCTTCCTGTGCCACCGTTGAACGAACAGTATCGAATCGTGTCGGAGATCGAGAAGCAGTTCACGCGGCTTGATGCCGCGGTGGAAGCACTCAAGCGAGTTCGCGCAAATCTAAAGCGTTATCGCGCATCTGTCCTGAAAGCTGCGTGCGAAGGTCGGCTCGTTCCCACCGAAGCCGAACTCGCCCGTGCCGAAGGCCGCGACTACGAGCCCGCTGACTTGCTGCTTCAACGCATTCTCAGAAAACGCCGCGCGAAGTGGGAAGCCCATCAACTCGCAAAGATGAATCAGAACGGCAAAGCGCCAAGCGATGACAATTGGAAGGCGAGGTATAAAACGCGTGTCTTTCACGCCACAAACCAGATCGGTCAGACTCCGGACGGATGGTGTTCTACAAATATTGAGCCGCTTCTTTCGGCTGAGAGGGCAGGCATTAAGACCGGGCCTTTTGGTAGCCTACTTAAAAAGCACGAACATCGAGCGGAAGGCGTTCCCGTCTTGGGCATAGAGAACATCGGAATAACGAAGTACATTTATGGGAGCAAGATTCATGTGCAAGAGAGCAAGGCTAGCCAGTTATCCGCGTACGATGCACAGCCGGGAGACGTCTTAATTTCCAGATCTGGGACGGTGGGAGAAGTCTGCGTCGTACCCGAAGGGCTCGGCGAAGCAAGAATCTCAACCAACCTGATGCGCGTGACGCTTGAACCGCTTGGAATGCTCCCGCTTTTCTTTTGCTTTCTGTTTAACGGCTCTCCGATCGTTCTTCAGCAGGTGTCGGATCTATGCAAGGGCAGCACTAGAGACTTCCTCAATCAACACATCCTCTCTTCCATTGTGTTCCCACTGCCGCCGCTCGCGGAGCAGTATCGCATCGTCGCTGAGGTGGAAAGGAGATTGTCGGTGATTGAAGAACTCGACGCTCAAATCGGAGCCAATCTCAAGCGTGCCGAACGCCTTCGACAATCCATTCTCAAGCGCGCATTCGAAGGCAAGCTCGTTCCTCAAGACCCAAACGACGAACCGGCATCGATTCTTCTCGAACGAATCCGCGCCGAGCGAGAGGCCCTGGGAGAAAACGCAGGGTCTCGTAACGGCGGCAACAGAAAGAAGCAGAAGCGCGCTTGACGGACCCTCGCGATTTTCGATAAATTTTCATAGATTTTCGAGACGTAGAACGGAGAGTGAATGAGTGACAACTCAAAGATTGAGTGGACAGACGCTACCTGGAATCCGGTTCGCGGGTGCGTGAAGATCAGCCCGGGCTGCACGCATTGCTATGCCTGCACTTTTGCCGAGAGGTTCCGGGACGTGCCCGGCCATCCTTATGAGCAGGGCTTCGACTTACGCTTGGTGCCCGACAAGCTGACTCAGCCGCTGCTCTGGCGAAGACCGAAGATGATTTTTGTAAACTCTATGAGTGATCTGTTTCAGGAGGGTGTGCCCGATGATTACGTCGAAGATGTAGCACGAGTAATGACTGCAGCGAAGTGGCACACCTTTCAGGTTTTGACGAAACGTTCGGAACGGATGGGTGATTTGTTGAATACGAAAATTGACTTCGCCGCGAAACAGTCTCACATCTGGTGGGGCGTTAGCGTCGAGAACAAGAGGCACGGGCTTCCACGCATCGATCATTTGCGACAGTCATCCGCTGTGCAGCGCTTCCTTTCTATTGAGCCGCTCTTGGAAGATCTCGGAACGATAAATCTCAACGGTATCAACTGGGTGATAGTTGGCGGAGAGAGTGGAGCAGGCGCTAGACCCATCGAGAAGTCCTGGGTGCGAAGCATTCGAAAGCAGTGCCGAGAAGCGCGAGTCCCCTTCTTCTTCAAGCAGTGGGGTGGAGTTCGAAAGAACGAAGCAGGCCGTTTGCTTGACGGCCGAACCTATGATGAATTTCCGCAGCGCATCCTTAATGTGAAATATGAGCGGAGTGAATCCTTGAGTCTCATTGCTGAACTTGAGTCCGCGTACGCCGTGTGAGTTGCGAATGAGCGAAGCAGATCTCTACGAGGGCCAAGAGCAGACACTTGTAAAGCACCTGATTCTCGGAAAGTATCTGGAGCATTTCGCTCATATCATTGGCTTCCGCTGGAACTCCATTACCTACGTGGATTGTTTTTCAGGACCATGGAACGTTCGTTCAGACGAGTTGACAGACAGCTCTTTCTCGATTGCCCTCCAAGAATTGAGGAAGGCGAAGGAAACCCATCATCGGCTCAGTGGGAAGAGTCTCTCGCTGCGATGCTTCTTCCTTGAAAAGGATCCGGCCGCATACGCACGGTTGAAACAATTTGCGAAAGAGATTCGCGACGCTGAAGTTGAAACAAAAAACAACGACCTCGAATCGTCAATAGACGCCATCGTTAATTTCGTGCGTGGTGGAGGTCATGAGACTTTTCCATTCGTCTTCATTGATCCAACGGGCTGGAGCGGCTTTGCTATGCAGAATATCGCTCCACTCTTGAGATTCGATCCAGGCGAAGTAGTGATCAACTTCATAACCGGTCACATCAAGAGATTCATCGAGTCGCCCCAGGGCCAGACTCGCGAGAGCTTCGCAAAGCTGTTCGGCTCGGCGAACTTCAAATCGCGCCTCGAAGGGCTGGCGAAGCAAGATCGCGAAGATGCCCTCGTCGCCCAGTATTGTGAGTGTGTGAAACAAACCGGCCGCTTCAAGCACGTTTCTCCTGCAATCGTGCTGCACCCGGAAAAGGATCGCACTCACTTCAATCTGATCTATGCCACTCGCCACGACAGTGGTCTCGATGCATTCAAGGATGCGGAGAAAAAGGCAATGAAGGAAATGGAGCATGCCAGAGCCGAAGCGCAACGAAGACGGCGCGAGCGGATTAGCGGGATGGGCGAGCTCTTTCCAAGTGACGTCCTACACGATCCAACGTACTACGAGTCATTGAGGGATCGTTATCTAGGGCGCGCGCGTAACTCGATCCTACAGCTTTTGCTGGGAGAGCGGCGCCTGCCTTACGATACCGCCTGGGCGCTTGCACTCGCACAGCCACTGACTTGGGAGAGTGATCTGAAGGATTGGATCGCAACGTGGGTCAAGGACGGTGCGTTGAAGATAGAAGGACTGATGGGTAAGCAACGGGTACCTCAGCGCGAAAAGGGACACGTCCTGGTCTGGATGGCTGGTTGAATTCGCGGAACCAATGCTAATGAGCAATCATTCACAACAAATCGTCCAGAAGCTGTGGAACTACTGCAACATCCTTCGCGATGACGGACTGTCCTACGGCGATTATGTTGAGCAACTGACGTTTCTCCTCTTCCTCAAGATGGCGGACGAACAGACGAAGCCGCCATTCAATAAGCCGAAAACAATTCCCAAGGGTTACGATTGGCAGAGCCTGCTCAAACGCGACGGCGATGAGTTGGAGATTCACTATCGCCATTTGCTTGAGACTCTCGCTAAAGAGAAGGGACTTCTGGGCGTCATCTTTCGAAAAGCACAGAACAAGATTCAAGACCCCGCCAAGCTGCGCCGTTTGATTGCCGACCTGATCGACCGCGAGCAGTGGATGACGCTTGAAGCCGACGTGAAGGGCGATGCTTACGAAGGCTTGCTTCAGAAGAACGCCGAGGACGTGAAGGGCGGCGCGGGCCAGTACTTCACTCCGCGACCGCTGATCAAAGCAATCGTCGATGTTATGCGACCTGAGCCTGGCATCACAATCTGCGATCCGGCGGCGGGTACGGGTGGTTTCCTGCTCGCGGCTCACGACTTCATAGCCGATGCAACCCACTATCAACTCGATAAGAAGCAGAAGGCGCGGCTTAAGCACGACACGTTGCGGGGTGTTGAATTAGTAGATGCTGTCGCGCGGCTGTGTGTGATGAATCTCTACCTTCACGGAATCGGCGGAGATGAGAGTCCGATTTCTGTGAAGGACAGTCTAGCGGGACATCCCGGTCAGTACTTCGAGATGGTCTTGACTAATCCTCCATTCGGAAAGAAGAGCAGCGTGACCGTGGTCAACGAACAAGGCGAGCAAGAGAAGGAGAGCTTGGTTGTTGTGCGAGATGATTTCTGGGCTTCGACGAGCAACAAGCAGCTCAACTTCCTTCAGCACGTGTACACGATTCTTAAGATGCACGGCCGCGCCGCGATCGTGGTTCCCGACAACGTGTTATTCGAAGGAGGCGCGGGTGAGACCGTCCGCCGAAAGCTGCTTCACGAGTGTGATGTTCACACTCTGCTTAGGCTGCCGACTGGTATTTTCTATTCGCAGGGAGTGAAGGCCAATGTGCTCTTCTTCGACCGGAAACCGGCCAGCGAGACTCCGTGGACAAGGACTCTTTGGATTTACGATCTCCGAACCAACAAGCATTTCACACTCAAAGAAAACCCGCTCAAGCGCGCCGACCTCGATGACTTCGTCGCGGGCTACAATCCTAGGAACCGCCATAAGAGAAAGGAATCCGAGCGGTTCAAGTCATTCAGCTATGACGAGCTTCTCAAGCGAGACAAAGTCAATCTCGACATCTTCTGGCTTAAGGATGAGAGCCTCGAAGATTCCGCGAGTCTTCCAGATCCGGATGTGATTGCCCAGGAAATAGCGGACGATCTGCAATCTGCGCTGGATCAGTTCGACACCATACTCTCTGATCTGCGACCGCCAACAAAATTTCTCCAGTCAAAGACTTAAAACCACTTTGCGGATTCCGAAACTTGGGATCTTAGGAAATCGTTTACTGTGACAATCTTCTGTCTGCGTCACGATTTTCGTGAAAGAACACCACTAAATCTTCTGCAAAATACTCTTCCACCTAACCCACGCCTCGTCTCGAGCTGTTTTGTTTGCCGGGTTGGTGTCCGTTGGATCTTCCCCCGCTCGCATGAATCCGTGACCCGCTCCTTGATAAGTCACCGGGTCGTAAGTCTTGCCCGCCTCCTTCATCATCTCCTGGCTCTTCGGAATCGTGGCGTCTACGCGAGCGTCGTTGCCACCATAAAAACCATAAACCGTACAATTGATTTTCGCGATAGCTTCTTTGGTGTCCGGGCCCGTGCCATAAAAAACAAACGCGGCCCTGACGTTTCTCCGGTTAGTCGCAAAACGAAACGTTTGGGTGCCGCCCCAACAAAACCCTCCAACTACAACTTTGCCGTTGCAAGCCGGGAGCTTTGAAACATAATCTGCTACCGCGTTGAGATCCGAGGTCACCTGATCGGGAGGAAGCTTCATTACAGCCTGAGTGACGCCGCTGCGGTCGTCGACATAGTCATTCGAGCCTCCGCCTTTCGGGCCCATACCCGAAAGCAGATCGGGCGCGATCGCAATGTAGCCGGCTTCGGCCAGTTGGTCGGTCAGACTGCGAATCCAATCGCTCAAGCCGAAGATCTCGTGAATGACTACAACCGCCGTAGCTTTGTTTTTGACTTCGGGGTAAACGAGAAACGAATTGACTGTCCGGCTGCCGTTCTTGACCTGCACCCATTCCTGATGGCGCGGAGACTTGTCCACGCGCTGCTTAGCCCAATCCTGTTCAACAGCGTTGAAGGAAAGCGGCGCCATGTGTTCGTGATGATCAGAGCTCATCTGCTGAGCCGAAGTAGAAACCATCACGCACAACAAGACGACTGCTACAATTAATGATCTTCGCATTCTGACCTCCGTCCGATAATTGTTGTTCGCGCGTCACTCACTGCTTCTTAGATATCACAGCACGTGTCTCGATGCGAGTCATCAGCGCAAGACCGCCGGCGCTCATCGATCATTGACGTCACGACATCGGCGCGTCGCTTATGTGAGTCGCCATATACCAAACATTGTCGAACGGATCGGTTACGCCCGCGAGGCGGTCCCCGTAAGCCTGATCGGCCGGCTCGCTCTGTGAAGCCGCGCCCGCTTCCACCGCGCGGCGGTACCAGGCATCGACGTCGTCCACGTACAGGAAGAACGTTGTCGGCATCGGCTGCCACGGTCCGTGAGCCTCGCCCATTTCGATCATCGAATCGCCGATCTTCACAGTCGCGTGATGAATGATGCCGTCAGGAGACTGCTCGCGAGAGAGTTGCTGGGCGCCAAAAGCCCGCTCGAGAAACTCGATCAACTGAGGCGCCCCCTTAGGATGCAGGAAAGTCGTCACGCTTCGCAGCCCTTCAGGCTTGTGCCCCGTTGCCTGATGAGTGGCTATGTACCAGTGATTCCCTGCCGCGTCTTTGACTGAGGCTTCGCGATCGCCGTAAGGCTGATCCACCGGCGCCCCCAGCGAAGTAGCGCCCGCTTGAAGGGCGCTCGCATACACAGCGTCAGCATCCTTGACGTACAGATGAATTCCCGTCGGCGTAGCCCTATGTTTAACGGCCTCGCCGCCTCCCATCATCAGGATGGAGTCGCCGATCTTCACTTCGCAATGAATGCCGCCTGCCGAGCCGATTCCACGATAGAGCTCCTCGGCGCCGAAAGCCTGCTTCACAAAATCGATCAGCTCGGTTGCTTTTTCGACGATGATGTACGGAGTAATCGTGTGGAAGCCTTCGCGAATGGGTTTTACAGCGGACCTGGTCATGGATGTTCTCCTTTCAAATTCAGCTTTGAGACTTGCTTTGAAATTTGCGCGAGGAAGATGGCGCAACTCGGCCGCGACGCTGAGAAGCTCCTCGGCGCGCGCGTCCACAGCGGTACGGGGCGCGTCGGGGTTTGCCAACAACGTCTCTATCGCTTCGTCGAGTTGTTCTATCAAACTCACGTTAGACATTCCTGTTACCTGTCTGTTCCTCCGAGTTCATGGCTGGACGGCCGCGTCCCCAGGTTCGCAGGTTTTCAAGAGCGCGAAACTGAAGCTGTTTGACTGCTCCCTCGCTTCGCCCCATCTCGAGGGCGATCTCACGAATACTTTTTTCTTCGGCGAATCGCATCTCAATCACGAGACGTTGATCTCGCTGAAGCCGCGCGACTAGTTTGAAGAGCCCCGCGCGTTGCTCGATTTCTTCTTCGATGTCTTGAGGACTGATACCTTCGGGAATGTCGAGGCTCGGCGGCAACCCGCCTTCTCTTGCCGCGCGTTTAGCTCTATCGATGATTGCATTTCTAGCGATCTTGAAGAGCCACGCTGCGAAAGGCACGCCACGCCATTCGAAACGAGAAAGATTCGCAAGCGCTTGATGAAAAACTTCGGAGGTCAGGTCTTCGGTCACGGAGCGATCGCCGACGCGCCGGGCAATGAATGCGTAGACGCGTTCAAAATTATTCTCGTAGAGCTGCGCAAACAGGGCAGGATCTCGTTGAGCGCCCTCGATCGCAAGCCGCTCTGCGGCGTCTGTTTCCGGAACTGTCAATCCAATCTCTCCACCACCCGGCCCTCTAATCTTATAAACTGGCGGGGCACGAAAAAGTTACGGTGGAAATGCGGCCCCGCAAGAATTTTCTTTGAGAGAGCTACGCCGACTGTCGGTCAGCTAAGCAATCACTCTGTGTGAAATTCGTCGGCGAGTTTCGTGTCGCACTCGATGTGCGTCTCAGTGCGCTTTTGTGAATTCGGCGCGAACGCTTGAGCCTTCGTCGTTTATGATATCGTCGATGAGCCAACGGGTCGTGGCTTTGACCGCTACGGCAACGATGTCACGTTTGTCTTTGCCCCGACTTGTTCGCGCGCTCCATATCAAGGTGACGGTGACCCTGGCTCGATCGCCATCCATGACTTGCTTACCGACGCGAAATGAGTCGGGATATTCCTGTGAGTTTGTCAGCGGATCTCCGTCGTAGTCGGGAACTTCATCGGGATGAGCCTTGCTGTAGGCCGCTTGCCGCTTAATCTCGTCAAGCAATGCCTGATAAAACTCAGCAGTCAAGAAGCGGCGTCGCAGTTGAATGTTGCGCGCGGTGAAGTCCTTGTTGTGGCTGATGTGAAACCGGTAGAAAGCATTCACCGCAGCCGCGGCTCCAGCTTCCTGGCTCGTTCGCGCGCTTGCGTGAGGGACCGCAAGCAAAAGAAGCAGCGCCGGTCCAATTACTATTCTTCGTTGCGAACAAATCATCTCTATCGCTCCAGGTATTGAGCGCTACGCCGATCAATTCGCTTCGTTAATTGCTCCGGCAATCTTAAAGCGAATCGATTCAACGACCGACTCGATAGACACATCTTCGGACTTGCGAGTAGCACGAGTCGTAAGCTCAACCTTCCCATCCTTGATTTTTTTTCCGACCGTAATTCGAAAGGGTACACCAATCAAATCCGCGTCGTTGAACTTGACGCCAGCTCGCTCATCGCGATCGTCGAGCAGAGCTTCGACTCCCGCATCGCTCAACTCGCTGTAGATGCGTTCGGCGGTGGCGACCAACTCCTGATCTTTCACATTGACCGGAGTGACAATCACGTGAAAGGGAGCAATTGAAACCGGCCACGCGATGCCGGCTTCATCGTTGGACGATTCGACGGCCGCGGCCATTGCGCGCTCAACTCCGATGCCGTAGCTGCCCATTATGATCGGCACGTCCGAACCATCGGCAAGAAGAACGCGCGCGCCCATGCTGTCCGAGTATTTGGTTCCGAGCTTGAAGATGTGACCGACCTCGACGGCTCGGAACACATCAAGCACGCCTTCGCATTTCGAACAGGTTTCGCCGGCTTTCACCGTTCGAAGACTCGCCCATTTGTTCACCTCGATGTCTCGCTCGAGCGAGACGCCACGCAGATGATGATCGTCTTTATTCGCCCCGGTGGTCATGTTTCGCCGACCTCGAAGCGCATCGTCCGCAATCACTCGGCCAATCTTCGAATGCGTCGCGGGCGTTACCCCGACCGCGCCGAGCGAGCCGGCCGAAGCTCCAAGCGCTTCGCGAATCTCGTCCGCTTGAGCGGGCCTGATGTTGATCGCCCCGCTCGCATCGGCGAGCTTCGTTTCGTTGAGCTCGTGATCTCCGCGCAACAAAACCAGCGCGAGTTTATCATCGAGCATGTAGACGAGAGTCTTGACCTGGCCGTCCGCCGAAGCACCTCCGGAAAAAGTTGTGAGATCATCAATCGTACGCACGCCCGGCGTCGGAAATTCTTCGATAGGTTTAGCCTCCGCGCCATCGTCAACCGTCGCAAGCTTTGAGGTCGCCTTCTCGACGTTCGCAGCGTAGCCGCAGTTACCGCAGACGACGATGTTGTCTTCGCCGGCATTCGTGCGAACCATGAACTCGGTTGATTCGCTTCCGCCCATCGCGCCCGAGCTCGCCTCAACCGCTGTGTACTTGAGTCCGCACCGGCTGAAGATTCGACAATAGGCGTTGTACTGATTGCGAAACGATTTATCGAGACCTTCAAGATCGACGTCGAACGAATACGCATCCTTCATCGTGAACTCACGAACTCGCAGCAAGCCGGACTTCGGGCGAGCTTCATCGCGAAACTTCGTTTGAATCTGATACCAAACTTGCGGAAGTTGCCGATACGAGCTTATCGAGTTGCGGGCGATCGAGGTGAAGACCTCTTCGTGCGTCATCGCCAGTCCGGTCTCGGTGTTCTTGCGGTCGCGGAACTTGAACATGTTGTCGCCCATCACATCCCACCGGCCCGATTCCCTCCAAAGCTCGGCGGGTTGGAGCGCAGGCAGCAGAAATTCCTGACCTCCAATTCGATTCATCTCTTCGCGGATGATTTGAATTACTTTGAGGCGGACCCGTTGAGCCAGCGGAAGCAGCGAGTACACGCCCGCTGTTAGCTGACGAATGTAACCCGCGCGAACCAGCAGCCGATGGCTGGCGACTTCCGCATCGGCCGGGTCCTCACGCAAAGTCGGAATGAACAAACTCGACCACCGCATCTTCTCTCCTAACGTTCTACTGTCGCGAATAAGCACGAAGGCGCAACGAGACAAATTATCAACTGCCGAAAGCGACCGTCAAGCACGGGCCTTTCGCGGATAATTCTCGCGAGCTTGTCAGAAACGAATTGCGGGCGATAGTATCGCGACGATTCCCACGACGGAGCGAGCTGCATGTTGACCAAGAACTTCATTGTCGAATACGCGAGCTACCGGCGCATCGGCGAGAAAGCGATCAGTCAGGTCTCTGACGAAGATCTGAATCGAGTGATCAGTGCCGATAACAACTCGATCGCAATTCTGGTTCGCCACATCAGCGGGAATTTTCTTTCCCGGTTCACGGATTTCCTCACAAGCGACGGCGAGAAACCGTGGAGAGATCGAGACTCGGAATTTGAAGGCACTGCCTTCGACAGGCATACCGTCGAAACAATGTGGGCTCGAGGATGGGACGTGCTCGAGTCCGAGCTTGCGAAATTGAGTGACGAACAATTGAGCGGCACGGTTTTCATACGAGGCGAAGCCTGGACAGTCCATGGAGCCTTGTGCAGATCGCTCGCTCACGTAGCGATGCATGTCGGACAAATAGTCCTGCTCGCGCGAGTCTTCGCGGAAGAAAACTGGAAGTGGATTAGCATTCCGAAAGGAAAATCGCGCGACTTCAACAAGAAAATGGAAAAAGAAACCGGAGCGAAAATTCTATGAGCTCAAGAGCGCTTGCCGCCCTTTCAATCTTTCTGCTCGCCGCGTGCAGTTCTTTAGTCGTGAATCAGAACGCTCAACAAGCGGAGCCGTTTCCGCCGCCAAAGAATGAGCCGCCAATCATTACGCCAGGCAAGACCGACAGCGACCCACCTTCGGATGCGATCGTGTTGTTCGACGGCAAGGACCTTTCGAAGTGGCGCCAGGCTTACGCGAACGCCGAAGCAAAATGGAGAGTCGCGGACGGCTACGTCGAAGTAGTTCCTCGAACCGGCGACATCGCCACAAAGGAACAGTTCGGCGATTGTCAGCTTCACGTCGAGTGGGCTACGCCATCGGTGGTCAAGGGCGAAGGTCAGGAGCGCGGCAACAGCGGTGTGTTCCTGATGGAGAGGTATGAAGTTCAGGTGCTCGATTCTTACGACAACAAAACTTACTATCACGGTCAGGCCGGCGCGATTTATAAGCAGTACGCGCCGCTTGTGAACGCTTCGCGAAAGCCCGGTGAATGGCAGAGCTACGACATAGTCTTCAAGGCCCCGAAGTTTGACGAGCAAGGCAAAGTCACCGAGCGCGCTCGAATAACTGTGTTTCACAACGGGGTGCTGATTCAGAACAACGTCGAGATTTACGGCAACACCTGGCATGATCGTCCGGCGCTTTACATCGCGCACGGGCCGAAGGCTTCGCTTAAGCTTCAAGACCATGGAGATCCGGTTCGGTATCGCAACATCTGGATTAGACCGTTATAGCGGCGACCATCGTCCGGTGTTGACTATGATTCGTCGGACGCGTATTACTTCTTGCAACGGGTTCCGATCTGTGCGGCGCCGATCTTGAGGAGGCAAAGACCAATGCCCGACGAAATGACGACTAAACCTACCATTGAAACCGTCCTTGAGCGGATAAGCGCTTTCGAAAAAAGATTTGATGACCGGAGCGATCAACTTGAGGGACGCTTTGATCGACTTGAAACACGCTTTGATCGACTTGAAACGCAGATGGCCGAACGCTTCGAGCAGGTGTACAGCGAACTAGATCGCCTTGCCAGCGTCGTTTACTCCACAAAATCCGAAATGCTGACGTTGCGAGCCGACTTCAGAGAAATGCGGGCGCAGCTGAAGGACGTGCTGCCGGTTCCACAGGCATCTTAAGATCGGACTGCCCGGCTAGTCTTGGTCCGACGGCGATTGATAGCTCATATTCTCAGTGAAGAGATTCGACACTAAACGGCTTGCGTTCTCGAGGAGAAAAGAACTCTTGATCACAGTTTTAATGGCGTGTTTGCCACGCTCCTTCTCAAGCCCGTTTCCTCTTGTTGTGCTCTAACTTGACACCTCAATCATGGCGCAGTAGGTTTGCCGTCTCGTTGACCAAAAGCCTCAACATGGGTAGGAGACCGCTAAGCAATCGATAAGTAGGAGGAGTGAAGATGACTAAGAAGGGTCTTGATCGAGTTATCGATGCCGCTATCGGACAACCGAGTCGGCGAGGATTCTTAAAGGGATTGACCCTGGCGGTTGCAGCGACAGGAATCGGGTCCTCGTTTGTAAGAAAGGCTACCGCGCAGACGCCGGTTGCACCTTCTCGCCCAGCCGGCGCGGTGGGCGGCAGTGGGGACAGCCAGATTTTTTACGTGGTGGAGACCAACTCCGGCAAAGTCCAGGGAATAGCCACCGCCGGGATCAAGGAATTCAAGGGCATACCTTACGGCGCCTCCACCGGCGGCAAGAATCGCTTCATGCCGCCAAAGAAACCTGTCTCCTGGACTGGCATGCGCGAGTGTTTCACTCACGGCCAGTGCTGTCCTCAAACTCTTTCCAGCCTGCGGTCGGAATACGGAATGATGATTCAATGGGACCAACAGTCAGGTGGCATGGGTGAGGATTGCCTGTCTCTCAATGTCTGGACCCCCGGGGTCAACGACGGAGCAAAGCGAGCGGTGCTGGTCTCGTTCCACGGCGGCGGCTTTGCTACGGGTTCAGGCAATGCGCCCGGCTACGATGGCGCTCAGCTCGCGCTGTTTGGTGATGTAGTCGTCGTTACTGTCAATCATCGTTTGGCGAGTTTTGGTTACACACACCTCGCGGATCTCGGAGCGCCTCCTGAGTTCGCTTACGCCGGCGTGGCGGGCATCATGGATCTTGTTGCTTCGCTGCAGTGGGTCCACGACAACATAGAGCACTTCGGCGGCGATCCAAGCCGAGTGATGATCTTCGGACAATCGGGAGGCGGGGCGAAGACTTCAACCGTTCTTGCCACACCTTCCGCCAAAGGCCTTTTCCACCGTGCCGCGGTGCAAAGCGGCTCTTCGCTGCGGCTCACCACGCGCGAGCAGGCCACAAAAACCGCAGAGATGTTATTAGCCAAGCTCGATATCCCGAAGACGCGCATCACTGATATCCAGAATATCTCCTGGCAACAATTGCTTGAAGCGCAAGCTTCAGTCGCTCCCGGACTCGGCGGCGGTTTCGCGCCGGTGGTCGATGGAACAATTCTGCCGCATCATCCATTCGATCCGGTTGCGCCGCCTGAGTCGTCCGATGTTCCGATCATAGTCTCAACAACGCTGGAGGACGCTGCTCTTGCGCTGACCAATTTCGATCTTACCGAAACCGGACTGAAGACGATTCTCACCCAGCGATACGCCGAGAAGGCGGACGAAATTCTTGCGCTCTACAAGCAACGCTATCCGCAGAAGTCGCCTTTCTTGATCCAGGCTCAAGTGTTCACGGACTCGGGTTTCCGCCGCTCGGCGATCACTCAGGCCGAACGCAAGGCGGCGCTTGGGAAGGCTCCGGCCTACATGTATCTCTGGGAATGGGTAAGCCCGGGTTGTGGCGGCAAGTTCGGCGCAGTTCACGGCACGGACGTGTCCGCGTCATTCCACAACGTGCGTGACAACATTGTTGGAGTTGGCGGTCCCGAGGGCAAGGTGATGTGCGATCGGCTGGCTTCGGCGTGGATCGCGTTCGCGAAGACCGGCGATCCCAACAACGCGCGCATTCCTCGCTGGCCGGCTTACGATGCGGCGACTCGCGCTACAATGGTCTTCGACACCGACACGCGTGTCGAACCCGATCCGCGCAGCGAGATCAGGAAATTCTGGGAGCAGATGCCGCCAGCGCGCAGCATAGCGGGGTGATGAGCAAGCCATCGGAGACTTGAAGCCGAAGTTGCCAATCCCGCGGCCAGTGAACTAATGTTTGTCCGCAATTTCCTCGCGGATGACGAGGGAATCGTAAAGCCGTTTTGCACACAGTCGCTCTTGGCTCGCTACGGAACGAATGCATGAGGCCGTCTGTTAACGGCAATAAACTCGACACGAGAGGTGAATTCATGTTGCACAAACTGACTTCGCGGGTCAGCGTATTGGCCCTCGCGTTCTGCGCGCCGATACTTTCCATCAACGCTCTTTCCGATAACGGCACCCTCCGTGTAGACGGAGGAGCGATCTCGGGCACAGTCGCAGACGGTGTGCGCAGCTTCAAAGGGATTCCCTTCGCTGCACCGCCCGTGGGTGATCTAAGATGGAAGCCTCCTCAACCGGTCGTCGCCTGGCAAGGCGTGAAAAAGTGCGAAGCCTTCGGGCCCGAGTGTCCTCAGTCACCTTACCCAACTGCATCTTTGTACTATTCGCCGCCTCAACCGCAGAGCGAAGACTGTTTGTATCTGAACGTCTGGACCGCAGCGAAAGCCGGCGACAAACGCCCGGTGATGGTTTGGATTCACGGCGGCGCACTGACTCGCGGGTCGGGCGCGACGAAGACCTATGATGGCTCCGCCTTCGCAAAGAAAGGAGTCGTTCTCGTGACCATCAACTACAGGTTAGGCCCGCTGGGATTTCTGGCGCATCCGGATTTGACCGGCGAATCCCCGCAGCATTCATCGGGCAACTACGGGATTCTCGATCAAATTGCCGCGCTGAAGTGGGTTCAAAAAAACATCGCGGCCTTTGGCGGGAATCCTGGCAACGTTACGATCTTCGGCGAATCGGCAGGCTCGTGGAGCGTGAATGTTCTCGTCGCTTCACCCCTGGCTCACGGTTTGTTTCACCGAGCAATAGGAGAGAGCGGAGGAACATTCGGTCCGATGACTCACTTGAAAGAGGACCGCGACAAGCTGCAATCGGCTGAGAAAGTCGGCGTCGCTTTTGCGAAGGCCGCCGGAGCAACCTCGATCAAGGAGCTGCGTCAGGTGCCTGCCGAGAAAATAGTCGACGTGTTCAACAACGATACCGAAGGAAAGAAATTCAGGAGCCAGCCTAATGTAGACGGATGGGTTTTGCCCGACGAGATCCGAAACATCTTCGCGCAAAAGAAGCAAAACGACGTTCCGGTCATCGTAGGTTCGAATGCAAATGAGATGACTTCTTTGACCGCGCCCGACCTTGTGCCAAAGACGATCCAAGCTTACCGAGCCCGAGTGCAGTCGCAATACGGCGAAGCAACAACTGAGTTCGACGTGGTCTATCCTGCAAAAGACGAGACGGATATCGCGTCGGCGTATTTGGGAAACCTTCGTGACGTGGCGTTCACCCTGCAGATGAGAACGTGGGCTCGAATGATTGCGAACGGACGATCAAAGGCTTACCTGTATTTCTTCAGCCACGTGCCGCCTAATCCTCGAAGCAAATATCTGGGAGCTTACCACGCAGGTGAGATAGCTTACGTCTTCAACAATCTCAACAAGACGAATCCACTTCTGACCGATCTGGATCAGAAGCTTGCGGATACGATGTCCAGCTACTGGGTTAACTTCGCTTCAACAGGCAATCCTAATGGACCAGGCTTGCCGAAGTGGGCGCCTTACGATCAGCAGAACGAAGCTTATATGGATCTTGGCGACACGGTTCAGCTTCGAAATCATCTTCTGAAAGAGCAGCTCGATTTCATCGAGCAGTTTCAGAAACGAACTGTTCGTTAGCGGAGCCAGACGTTGAGCAAGCAACAATCGCGACCAAGGTCCCGTAAGACATCGCCGGTCACATTCGACACGGTGCGAGAGCTCGCGTTGGCTCTCCCTGGCGTGGAGGAAAGTACCTCTTACCGCACCACGGCTTTCAGGGTTAATGGGAAGCTGTTCGCCCGGTTTCATCAGGACGGCGAGTCGCTCGTCATAAAAGTCGAATATGCGGCTCGCGAAGTCCTGATGGGCGCAAACCCGGAGACGTTTTACATCACCGATCATTATCGTTGCTGGCCTTACATGCTGATTCGAGTCTCGCGCGTTAAGCGCGACGAGTTGAGAGGCCTGCTCGAAGAAGCGTGGAAGAGTGTCGCATCGAAGCGAATGATTGCGGCCCAAGAATTGGCTCGTAATTAGGATGCTGCCACTAGTTTGAACACCGATGGCAAGTGAGCGAGAGAACTCTTAGGCCTGACCGCTTTCCAACAGGCCTCATATCAGCATCATCAACCGCGAGCGGGAGCTATCGATATCGGTGCCTGCGATTCCTAAGATGCTGAACGAGCGCGCCGGTGCCCGCTCCTGCGGCGCCGCCAATTAGCGCTCCCTTGCGTCCACCCGCCAAGGCCCCGATCCCCAAACCGGCCGCTCCGCCAACTAGCGCGCCTTTCAACTTGCTATGATGATGGTACACATAGTACGTCCGGTGCGTTCTGTAGCGGGCATAGCCGATTGGAGCCACCGAAAAAACGAAAAGGACCATTGTCAAGAATACGACCAGTATGTTCCGTTTTCTGACAGCTAACATTGAGTACACCTCCGATTATTTCTCTCAATTTCCCCGACCATATGATTCCTACAAGCCGCGTGCCGTCGTAGCCGGCTCGGCCTGTCAGGCTGGGTTCGCGCGGACCGGCTTCAGCTAGCAGTCACGTCTAACTTGATTTCATAATCCAACCTAAAGACAATGACTACTTCGAAAATCAATCGAAGGAGCCGCAGGAATTGGGAATCAAAGACGCTCGTGTGGATGCTTACATTGCGAAGTCCGCGGACTTTGCGAAGCCGGTATTGTCTCACCTCAGGAAACTGATTCACGACACATGCCCTACGGTCGAAGAAACGATGAAGTGGAGCTTTCCACATTTCATGTACACAAGCGCGAGTGACCGGAAGTCGCGAGTGCTTTGCAGCATGGCCTCGTTCAGGCAGCACTGCGCGTTTGGATTCTGGTACGCCGGAGGCTGGGTGATGAGTGACGATACTAAGCCGTCATCCGAAGGAATGGGTCAGTTCGGCAAGATCACCAGCCTATCGGATCTGCCCAGGGACAAGCTGTTGATCAAGCAAATCAAACACGCGGTTAATGTTCATGACGCCGGAATCAAACCTCCCGTCCGCAAAAGATCGACCGAAAAGAAAGAACTGGAAATTCCTGATTACTTCAACGCAGCTCTCAGGAAGAACAAGAAAGCGCGGGCGACCTTCGAAGCATTCAACTACAGCAACAAGAAAGAATACGTTGAATGGGTCAACGAAGCGAAGACTGAAGAGACTCGAAAGAGCCGCCTCGCTATCGCAATCGAGTGGATGTCGGAAGGCAAAGTCAGAAATTGGAAGTACGTCAAGAAGTAAGACCGCGACTGGCTATTGTCGCGTGATGACTTCAAAGACTGGATAGCGAGCGGCGAGCGGTTGAAAGGCTTCTGCCGGAGACCCCGCCTCGATTGGAAAGTAACGTTGAACCGTCGTCTTGTACCGCTCAAGATATTCCTTGAGGATGTCTGCCTTTGCGTCGTCGTTAATTGGACTCAAAGACACTAGCCTCCGATTTGATCGCCTGACCAGAGTGGCTTCGTTGTTGACCGAAACGTTTCTCACCCACTGGGTGTAGCCTCGCGGCGCGACAAGATATTGTTTGCCTCCGAACTCGAGCAGATTGACCGGCGTCGAATAAGTGCGGCCACTCTTGCGGCCTCGAACTTCGAGCAAGTAGTTATGCGGCAATCCGAGCCCGATCTTCACTAAGAGTCCGAACGCGCGATTGATAAAACGATCAATCGCGCTCGGCTTGTTGAACTGAGTCGATGTTGATTCCATGATGTTCATCCAATCTGCTGCCACTCAAGTAACAGGCAACCGTGCTTTATGCGGTTTTTGTGACTCGGCAATTGTTCTTTCGAGCGCGACGGTCCACAAACGACACCATACAAACATACAGCGGTTACCCTCAACTTGCATTCGGATATTTCGTTTGATAACCTCCGAAGCTGGTCAGGTACTTGGCCAGCATCGATCGCGCAGTCTTGCCAAAGCACAACAGCGCGAACTCGAATACCCGCATTTAATCGAGGTATCACTGATGCTGGCTGGAGAAATCCCCGAAGCTCTTACCTTTGACGACGTCTCCCTGGTTCCCGCTCGAAGTGGAGTTCTTCCGACTGAAGCCGACACCACCACTCGCTTCACTCGCAACATTCCCCTCAACATACCGGTTTCGTCTGCGGCGATGGACACGGTCACCGAGTCGCACCTGGCGATCGCAATCGCACAACAAGGCGGCATCGGCGTTGTTCATAAGAATCTCTCAATTGAAACGCAACGTGACGAGGTCGACAAGGTGAAGCGCAGCGAGTCCGGGATGATTGTCGATCCGGTTACGATGACTCCCGATCATCCGATCTCCGATGCAGTCGAAGTGATGGAGCGATACCGCATCTCGGGCGTTCCGATCGTCGAAGGAAGCGGCCGGTTAGTAGGTATTCTCACGAATCGCGATTTGCGTTTTGAGATGCGGCTGGACCTGCCGATCAGCGAAGTGATGACCAAAGACAATCTGATCACCGTTCCAGTCGGCACAACTCTCAACGAAGCAAAGGCGATTCTTCAACGTCACCGCGTCGAAAAGTTGCTTGTGGTCGATGACAACTATCGACTGAAGGGATTGATCACAGTAAAAGATATTCAAAAGGCGATCAGGTATCCGCTTGCCGCGAAGGACGCGCTGGGCCGCTTGCGGGTTGCTGCGGCAATCGGGGCGACGGGCGATTTCGTCGAGCGCGCCGAAGAGCTGGTTCGCGCTCGCGTCGATGCTTTAGTGATCGACACGGCTCACGGTCACACTGAAGCCGTCATCGGCGCGGCGAAGAAAATCAAGAGCCGCTTCCCAGAAGTCGACCTGGTGGCCGGCAATGTCGCAACCGCTGATGCGACGCGAGACTTGATCGCTGCGGGCGTCGATGCGGTCAAAGCGGGAATGGGGCCAGGCTCGATTTGCACGACTCGCGTTGTGAGCGGAGCCGGCGTCCCGCAGATCACGGCGATACTTGATTGCGCAAAGGCGGCTCGAGGATCGGGAGTCCCGCTAATCGCCGACGGTGGAATCAAGTATTCCGGCGACGTAAGCAAAGCGATCGCGGCCGGCGCGGATTCGGTGATGATTGGATCGCTGTTCGCAGGCACAGATGAAAGTCCGGGCGAGATCATTCTCTTCCAGGGACGATCCTTCAAGGCTTATCGCGGGATGGGTTCGATCTCGGCGATGAAGGAAGGCAGCCGCGATCGTTACGGTCAGGCCAGCGAGTTTCAGATGTCAAAACTTGTGCCCGAAGGCATTGAAGGTCGAGTGCCGCACAAGGGTCCGATCTCATCGTTGGTGCATCAACTGGTCGGCGGCTTGCGCGCGGGGATGGGCTACTGCGGATGCCGCTCGATCGCCGAGCTTCAGGAGAAGTCGCGATTCATTCGAGTGACCTCAGCCGGCTTGCGCGAAAGTCACGTTCACGACGTAATCATCACCAAAGAGGCGCCAAATTACAGGATCGAATAGAAACGATGAATGCTGAATGATGAATGCTGAATTGTTCATCATTCAGCATTCATCGTTCATCGATTTCTTCAATGCCCCTCGACGTTAAAAAAACCTGGAATGCTTGCGGCGAAGCCTTCGACCGATTCACCACTGCAGCCGATTCTTTTTCAGAAAACATCGAACGGCCCGCCGTCGAACAGTTGATCGGCGATGTGACTGGGCTTCGGCTGCTTGATCTCGGTTGCGGCTCTGGAACCTTTTCTGTCTGGTTTGCCGGGCGAGGCGCGTTGGTAACCGGGCTTGATTTATCTCAAACCATGATCTCGCTCGCCGAGCATCGAGCACGGCAGCAGGGCGTCAATTCGGATTTTCGAGTCGCCGATATCCGCGAGCCGCTTACATTTGAACCCTCTCAATTCGACTTGGTATTTACCGGAACGGCGCTTCACTACGTCGAAAACATCCGCTGGCTGATGTCTGAAGTCGCACGAGTGATGAAACCAAAAGCTAAGCTGATCGCGAGCGTCCTGCATCCAATGTCGACAGCTCGTTTTGCTCGGGCCGACGTTGACGAGGTTGAAGGCCCCGACCCGTGGGAAGGTTGGTATTTCGGTTCGCCCCTGAGATCGATCGAGACTCCGTGGCGTGAGTTTGGAGAAGTAGCCGCTGAGGGGCGGCGCATCTCTTGTTATCATCACACGGTCGCCGACTATTTCAATGCGCTTTCGTCGGCTGGTCTTGCGGTCACGGCGCTGCTTGAGCCCGAGCCTTCCGCAGAGTTCGCCTCAAAGAATGCGGATCGCTACTATGAGGCTATGCGCACGCCGGTTTTCCTGATCTTCAGATCCGAAAAGCGTTAGTCGATATCGCCGAATTCTCTTACAATAGTCGGAAGAATCCTGCGGTAAGCCCTGACTTGCTGCTCTAAGAATCACGCTCCTAGAATAGTTGCATCGAATTCGAGATGGCATCTTGCTTGCACTGACTTGATCAGCGCGCGATGGGTCACAAGAGGGCAACAATCATCTACAATCCGATGTCGGGGCGCGTAGGTCGCCGCGCGGAAAATGTAGCGCGGATGATCGAGCTTCTCCGCAAGCGCGGAATAGTTGCCGAGGCGCGCGCAACTACGAAACCGGAAGATGCGACTCGGCTCGCGCGTGAAGCTGCGGAGTCGGGCGTCGAAATCATAGTCAGCTACGGTGGAGACGGAACGCTGAATGAAGTGATTCAGGGAATCGCGAGAAGCCAAACGGCGCTCGCTGTTTGGGCAGGCGGCACATCGAATGTGGTCGCTCGAGATCTGGATATGCCATTCGACATGTCGAAACTCGCCGACAAAATCGCTGTCGGAAAGACTAAACGAATTGCGCTGGGACTCGCGAGAAGCAGCCGAGCAGAGGAGGAGAGGAGTCGAGGGGCGGAAGGGCAGACGAGCAGCGAAGGGGAAGTAAATTCTCCTCCGCTCCTCCGCTCCTCCGCCTCTCAACAGGACTCGACACAGCGTTATTTCCTAATGATGGCCGGCATCGGGCTCGACGCTTCGATAGCGCGGGGCGTGAATGAGAAACTGAAGCGGGGAACCGGCGAGTTCGCATTTTGGATCTCGGGCATCAAACATTTGTTCGCATGGCGCGGCGAGCCATTTCGCATCGAGGTGGATGGGCGTTCCTACGAAAGCACCTTTGCGCTAATCGGCAACGGCAAGGGCTACGGCGGGGGCATGGTGATCACACCCGGCGCGAAGCTGGAAGAACCCTGGTTTGAAGTTTTTATCATGACCCCGATGTCGAACAACTTCGCATATCTGCCTGCGCTTCGAGCTTGTATGCGCGGCAAGCCCGTAGCTGCTGGTGCGGCTCTGATCAAAGGCAAACACGCCGTAGCGAACTCGGCGCACGAGCCGTGGGTCGAAGCGGACGGCGAAATAATCGGCTCCCTACCGATGACGTTCGATGTGGTGCCGGACGCGCTTTCGATCATTGTGCCGTAGATGTTGGAGGACTTGATGAGAGCAGTATTAGTCTCCATCTTGATCGTCGCATTCCTGCACTCGATTCCGGTCACGCGAGTCGATGCGCATTTGGAGACCCGAGATTTTTCACCTCAAGATTCATCAAGCCGCGATTCTGTTGCTGATTTCGATCGATTGCGAATCGACGGTTTCAACGCGGTCTACAATATCGACTACAGCGCCGCGCGTGATCGCTTCCTGCAGATGACCAAACTCGCGCCCGAACATCCTGCCGGTTATCTTTACCTCGCCAACGATCTCTGGCTTGAGACCCTTTATCAAACTCACCGCTTGACGACATCTGTTTACACCGGCACTTCGTTTTATTCGCAAGATGAAAGCGAAGACAAGGTTGATCCGAAGCGCGATCGCGAATTCTACGACTTGATTCGGCAGGCAGTCGCGGCCAGCAAAGCTCGGTTGATCAAGAATCCCAAAGACGTCGAAGCGCTTTACTACGAGGCGTCCGCGTTAGGGATCAGGGCCGCGTACGGCGCTTCGGTGAAGCGCAGCTTCGTGCGCGGAATTGGCGACGCAAACGAATCGGTCAAACTCCAACGCGAAGTGATCAAGCTCGATCCGGAGTATGTCGACGCCTATCTCAGCATCGGCTTCTACGAATACGTGATCGACAGCCTGCCCGCAGGGTGGAGGCTGCTGGCGCGATTCGCGGGACTGAAGGGATCAAAGAGCAAGGGAATCGAGCATCTTGAACTGGTTACAAATCGCGGGAAGTATGGCGCCGACGACGCGCGAGCCGTACTGCTCGGAATCTACATCAAAGAGAATCAGCTCGATCGCGCGCTCGAAATAATCAGCCACCTGAGCAAACAATACCCGCGCAATTATTTGTTCGGCGTCGAGCACGCTTCGATGTTGTATCGAATGAGCCGCGCGGACGACGGCGCTCAAGCGTTCAGAGACTTGCTAAAGAACAATTTTGTAGCGGAGCAGGCAACGGATCTAGTGAACTTCGAATGGGGTCAGTCGCTCTCGTCAAAACAGGATTACGAGAGCGCGCTTGCTCGGTACAGAGAGGTTCAGCGTTGGCCGAAGTCGAACACCGGTCTGGTTTCAATGTCGCATCTTCGCGCGGGCGAGGCGCTTGACGCACTTGGCAAACGCGACGAGGCGCTGGCCGAATATCAAATGGTCTTGAAACGCGAAAACGTTTTCGACTCGCACAAGCTGGCTTCACAGTATGTAAAGAAGCCTTACGCGAAGAGCTGAAGTTACTTCCCCACCAAGCGCCGTACTGCCAATATAAAAATCACACATTCCACCGGTAGCTTTCTCAATGACGCTCGCCGGTTTTATAATTCCTGTACGCGGAGGAAGACATGAAAAATCTGTTGGCGATCACCGCAATCGTATTCGCGTTATCACAAGTAGTTCTCTCGCAGAAGCCCGGAAGCTCGCGTGACAAGAGCGAGCAGGCGTCTCCGCCCGCGGTCAGGATCGAACCCGGCAGCATCGACTTCGGCGACCAGGTTACCAAGAAACCGAGCAAGTACCAGAGAATCACCGTCACCAACAATGGCGGTAAGAAACTCTACGTCAACAGTGTTGTGGTTAGCGGTGATGACCATCAGAGCTTCACGCTCGTAGGCGACACTTGCACCGGCTCAAGCATTGATCCCGGCAAGAGCTGCGTTGTGGATGTCTGTTTCACGCCCTCGCGAACTGAAAGGCACAAGGCTGAAGTCGTGTTCACCGACAACAGTACTGACAGTCCTCAAAAGGTGCCGCTGATTGGAAGAGGAATCAACTCTGCTGATGTTCCGCCGGGCGGGAACGACCAGCGAAGGTAGAGACTCTTTTCCACTAGCCCAGTTTACGCCTGGGACGAGGTAGGACGGCTTCTGCGTTAGCCCCATTTATGGGGCTTTTCGAGCGCCGATTGGCTCAAGCCGATTTGACAAGCCTCCTGAAGGAGGCTCGGTGACTAGACCCTGATCATCCCCAGGTGTAAACGCCTGGGCTACGAAAAAGCTTTTCCAGCAGCCCGCGTAGTCAGAAGCGCGTCGCAGGAGTCCGCGCGAGTTGTCTTGATCAAGATCGTGATCAACGAGGAGCCGGAGCATCTTTAATCGGTGCCCGAGTCAGGCGTTTGATTGCTTGGCGGCCCACCGAGCACGAATGCGCTCACGTAATTGATTCGTTGCTTCCTGCTGCTTCGGGTCCGATTCGATCCTTTGCTGCAAGGCGTCTTCTTGTGCTTCCTGCGTTTTCAAATAAGCTTCAACCGCGTCTCGGTTGACGAGGTAATAAGCAATGACGGCGTAGATGTCTGCGAGGTCCAGAGAGGGAAAGCTCTCGGCTATGCGCTCAGCGGATGCGCCCTGCTTGTAATGATGAACTACCGAATCTAGGCTGACGCGCGAACTGCCCACACGAATAGTACCGAACTCAGTGGTTGTCAGCGGCACTGTCATCGTCGTTTCTATTTTTGACATCGCGATTCATTGTAAGGCATGGCCCGATTCATCGGGAATATGAATCGCGATCAGGCATCGCGCCCCAAACTACTCCATTGACGTGAACTTTGCGCTCTCGGAATTGCGTCTCTATAATCCAATCTCAAATCATGGCGTCCGATCACGAAACTGTTCTCATTCTCGACTTCGGCGGACAGTACACACAGCTCATCGCTCGACGAGTTCGAGAGCTCGGCGTCTATTCTGAAATAATTCCGTTCAACACGACCGCTGAAGCAATCCGCAGTAAGAACCCCAAAGCAATCATCCTCTCCGGAGGTCCGTCGTCCGTATACGAAGAGGGCGCCCCGCATCCTGATCCCGATGTGATAAAGATGGGCGTGCCGGTGCTGGGAATTTGTTACGGCGTACAGTTGATGGCTTACTTTCTCGGAGGCGAGGTCAAGCCTTCAAACCGACGCGAATACGGTCAAGCAGAGATCAACGTCGAGAGTGACAGTCAGCTACTTTCAGGGCTCCCGACTTCGCTTAAGGTTTGGATGAGTCACGGCGATTACGTTAGTCAGCCGCCACAGGGTTTCAAGATCACCGCCTCAACCGACGCCGCAATCGGCGCCGTCGAAGATCCGTCTCGCGAGCTTTACGGTGTGCAGTTCCATCCTGAAGTCGCGCATACTCCGCAAGGCAAAGAAATACTTCGGAATTTTCTTGTGAATGTTTGTCATTTGCGATGCGACTGGACGATGGCGTCCTTCATCGAGACGACGGTCGAAGAAATCAAACGGCGAGTCGGCGCCGGCAAAGCTGTTTGCGGTCTATCGGGCGGAGTAGATTCATCGGTTGCGGCTGCGCTTGTAGCAAGGGCAATCGGCGATCGGCAGACTTGTATCTTTGTTGACACCGGTCTGCTTCGGAAGAACGAATTCGAAGAAGTGCTCGAGGCTTATCAAGAGATGGACCTGAACGTGATCGGAGTCGCCGCCGGCGAGCGCTTTCTGACCAAGCTTGCGGGCGCGATCGATCCGGAGAAGAAACGCAAAATCATTGGCAACGAGTTCATAGAAATCTTCCAGGAGGAAGCTCGCAAGCTCGGTCACGCTGGAGCGGCCGGGACGGCCGCGCTCCCAGACTTTCTCGTGCAAGGCACGTTGTATCCGGACGTGATTGAATCAGTCTCGGTCAAAGGTCCGTCGGCGGTGATCAAGTCGCATCACAACGTTGGCGGCTTGCCTGAGAAGATGAACCTCAAGCTGATCGAGCCGCTGCGCGAGCTGTTCAAAGATGAAGTGCGAAGAGTCGGCCGCGAGCTCGGCTTGCCCGAAGAAATAATCGGACGCCAGCCGTTTCCAGGTCCGGGCCTCGCGGTTCGCATACTCGGTGAAGTGACTGCCGATCGTGTGGCTTTGCTCCAGGAAGCCGACGCAATTGTCATCGAAGAAATTCGCCGGGCAGACTTGTACGATCGAGTCTGGCAATCATTCGCGGTGTTGTTGCCGGTGTCGACGGTCGGCGTAATGGGAGATATGCGGACTTACGACAACGCCGTTGCGCTTCGAGTGGTTGAATCGCTTGATGGGATGACTGCGGATTGGGCACGCGTGCCTTATGAGGTGCTTCAGCGAATTTCTTCGCGAATCGTGAGTGAGGTCCGCGGTATCAATCGCGTTGTTTATGACATCAGCTCGAAGCCTCCATCGACGATTGAGTGGGAATAGACAGTTCCGAGTTCGGGGTTCCGAGTTCAGGGTTCCGACATTCACTCGGCTTTGCGAACCAGGCAGACGGGCTTCATCGGGTGACGATCAAGCACGATGAACTGCATCGCGAACTCAGGCGGTTCAACGCCGTCACGAAGATCGACAACTGCCATCTCGCCGCCCTGAATGCGTTCCGATGAGCCAAACACACGATAACGCGACGAGCGAGTCGCCATCATTTTTATGTCGATGTCTCGCGATGCTTCAGCTTCCCTTAACGTAAACAGTTTCACACCACGCTCTCCTGTCCGCTGTAACCTGTCCGTTGTCCCCTACCTTAGCATCTCAACCAGTCGCGCAACATCTCTCAAGTCGTCGGTCACGAACTCGGCAATGCTCGTCTCGTCATCCCGCATTGTCGTGACTCCCGTGAAGCGGATCGCATGAAACCCGGCTTGCTTAGCGCCGATGATATCCGTGTACTCAAGATCACCGACATGGACGATCTCGTCGGGCGTTGCCTCGAGCGAGCGCGCGGTGATGTCGAACACGTCGGTGTGAGGCTTCGACCGGCCCGCCTCATCGGAAAAGACAAGCGAGTCGAAAAGGTCAAGCAGATCGTGATCCGCAAGCACACGCTTGAGCACGCGTCCCGGCGAGAAGCCCACGTCGGATATGATCGCAAGCCGATAACGTCGTGACAGGGTGTCGAGAGCCTCGCGCGCGCCCGCCACGAGAACCGGTGGATGTTCGAGAATGCCTTCCTCAAAACTCTCAACGAGTCCGGCGAGCGCGGAATCGGGTAATGAGATGTCGAGATGCGCCAGAATTCTGGTGACGCGTTCGGAAGCCGCAAGGGTGCGGTGTTGTTCACGCCAGATGCTGTTGTGAGATACGGCCTCGAGGTGACAAGCGTGTTCCAATTCTGCGTGTGCTACATCACGACAACTCAGCAGCGCTTCGGCTAGCCTGCTTCGACGCCGACGCTTGTAGAGTTCAAAAGCGCCTGGCTGCTCGGTGAACAGCGTGCCAGAAGTCAAAAAAGAGATCGCTTTGATTGCCATTTGATTGCCTGAATATTAGTTCGCGTTCGAATTGATATTTTAAATAGAATTGGGCGAGGCCAACAATGCCCCGGTCAGACTGATGACGAATGAAATGGAAAGTGAATTCAGGAAAGCGCTCGATGCGGCGGTCGCCGGCTTCGCGCTTGATCCTTTGACCGAAGAGCAGGCGAATAAGTTGACGAAGCACTATTCGCTGATGCGCCGATGGAATCAGCGCGTCAATCTCACTCGAATCATCGAACCTCGCGAAGCGGCGAAGCTTCACTACGCGGAGTCGCTTTTCGGGGCGAGGTTCATCGCCGGAGCGCGGACCGTTTTGGACATCGGGAGCGGCGCGGGGTTTCCGGCCATTCCGATTGCGGTTCTGAAGCCTGAGCTTCACGTCACCGCGCTCGAAGCAAATCAAAAGAAATCACTGTTCCTGAAGGAGGCAGGACACGAATTGCAGCTCCCAAACTTCGATGTTGTCACGGCGCGACTGGAAGAGTTTGATTGGTCTGCCTACGACTCTCTCACAAGCCGCGCTTTGGATCGCGCAGACTCAATGCTGCCGGCGGTCATCGAACGATTGACGGCGAACCAACGCTTAATTCTTTTTTGCGGACCTGGATTAGTTGAGAAACTGAAACGCGACGCGCGCGTAAACCATTTGGAAGTTCATTCGATACCGATGAGCGATGAACGGCTCGTAGCAAATTTTCACTTGCTCGAAACAGGACGTTGAATGCGGGAGAGCCAATTCACTTCGACGCGGCGACTTCAACGACGGCTCGGTAGACGAACTCTACAAACTTACCCAGTCCTTCAATTGAAATCCTCTCATCATTGCCGTGAATGCTGGCTCGTTCGCGATCTCCCGCTACGCTTCCGAGTCCGTAAGCCTGGACACCTTTTGCTCGGAGCTGCGCCGAATCGGTCGCGCCGGTCAACATCATCGGCAGAGTCACCACACCCGGAAACAATTTCGACTGCGCGGCTTCGAGAGCGTGGAACATATCCGTTTCCAGCTTCGAGGGCGGCGAAGCGGGTCTGCCAAGCTCGGCCGGCGGAATCACTTCAACCGCTGGATCGTCGATCAACTTGCGCAAAGAAGTTGCGAGCGCTTGGATATCTTCGTCGGGCACGGCCCGCACATCGAGCGTAGCTTCGGCGTCGCCCGGGATGACGTTGCTTCGGAAACCGCCTTTGATGATTGTTGGCACAATTGAGGTCCGCAGCATCGAGTCATAAGCGCCGTTCTGCGCGCGAATCTTTGCTTGAGCCACTCCGGTGTTTGGCGGGTCTTCGAGACGAGAGTAGAGAAAGGCCTGATCCGAAGGACTGATCTTCGCCAACCGTGAAAAGAACGCGCGGGTCGTTTCGTTCAATCGCATTGGAGATTGCCAATTGCCTACTTTCGCAACCGCTGCTGCAAGATGAGTGATCGCGTTGTCGGGCCGCGGAATCGATCCGTGTCCGCTTGTCCCTCGCGCGATGAGTTTGAAACCGCGAGGAACTTTTTCAGTAGTCGCAATGCCGACGTACTTGACCTGTCCATCGACCGCGTAAATCATCCCCCCTTCGTTGAGCGCATATTCGCATTCGATCTTGTCCCAATGTCGATCCACCATGAAGTCGATTCCCACTTGTGAGGTGCCCTCTTCGCCGGCTTCAGCGAGAAAAATTAGATCGCGATCGAGCGGGACCTTTAAACGATGAAGCAACAGAAACACTTCCAGACAAGCGCTGGCCATTCCCTTGTCGTCGGACGAGCCTCGCCCGTAGATGTATCCATCTTTAATCACTCCGCCGAAAGGATCGACCGTCCACTTCTCGCGTTCGACGCCGACGACGTCGATATGCCCCATCAACAGAACAGGCTTCTTCTTGCCGGCGCCTTTCAGACGAGCGACGATGTTTCCGCGGCCCGGAGTCATCTCGAATATCTCGGACGCGATGCCTTCGCGATCGAGAATCGACTTCAAATACTCAGCGCCCTTCGTTTCGTTTCCGGGTGGATTGCTGGTATCGATGCGCACGAAATCCGCGAGTATTTTGGCCGCCTCGTCGCGAGCGGCGGCAAAGTCTGGAGTCGCGGTCGAACCAGAGGAGCGAGCTGCGACGCCCGAGGCTAGCAAAGCGAGGACGAGGGTTACAGCGATGATAGTTGAATCTAATCGATGCATTTCATGCCTTTCGATGACGGTTTGATTTTGAATCGCGAGTGTGAGTCTCGAGTTCGATCAGCGGGCGCTAGCTTATCAACGCGCCCAAGCCGTCGCAAGCTCGAACAATGAGAGACGAGCTTTTCGATTCGGTCAAAACGGTGGAATACTCCAAAGCATTCCCGTCAGAGTGAAAAGGGCGAGTCGCGCTCGATCGAGAACACTCTCAAAATTTTCACAATGATCGGCCACTTTCCGATTGTCTGCGGTGGCACGTCGTGTGCAGTTGGATTGCCCGGAAGCTTGAGACGCCTGATGGTGTTCTCTTGGGGTCGTCGCACGCAGCGCCGGATTAACAGGCGCGAGACGAGTTGAAGCCGTTGTTCAGTCTCCGTTCGAGCAAGCAATTTGAGCGGCGCGGTTTCTGGGAGTCTCGCGCAACTAAAACCGAGTCAGAACCCTCTCAACGACTTCTGGTGCTGACGTGCGACGGTCCGCTTTCTAAATTCAAAAGTACAAAGGCAAAATGCAAAAGTAACAGAGATAGCCGACTGATTCATGTGCTCGCGAATCGAAGCAAAGGCGTGCTAGGTCGCAGTTCTCTTTTTTGTATTGACCAAAATAGATCCGATTATCCGCATCAATTCTTCGGGTTCATCACGTAGTTCAGCTATCCTGGCTTCAGGCAAAACATTCGCTGCCACCAGCAGTCGAAGCCAATAGTGAGTTTCCCGAGCTTCTTTTAGTGCGATCGCATTCTTGCTAATGAAGTCTGCTCTGCTCTGTCCTGCCTGGGCCTCCTCGATGTTGGCTCCAATAGAAGGTCCGGATTTCAACAACTGATTCGCGAGAACCCTGCAGACGCCCGGTCTGCCCAGCAAATATGAACACAGACTCACCATCGCACCGCAAAATCAAAAGTTCGCTTGCGAATATCGATGGGTCTTTCTTTCATTTCCACCTCCAGCTTCTATCCTTTACTTTTGCCTTTTTACTTTTTACTTTCTATTCTCTCCAGACCGTCAATGTATGGGCGCAACGCCTCGGGGATCACGACTGAGCCGTCGGCTTGTTGATAGTTCTCGAGCAGCGCAACCCACAGTCTTCCAATCGCAAGCCCCGACCCATTCAGAGTGTGAGCGAACTCGGGTTTTGATTTTTGTTCGCGGCGAAATCTGATGCTCGCGCGACGAGCTTGAAACGATTCGCAGTTCGAACACGACGAAATCTCGCGATAGGTGTTCTGGCTCGGGAGCCATACTTCGATGTCATAAGTCTTAGCCGACGAGAATCCGAGATCGCCGGTCGACAGCGCCACCCTGCGATAAGCCAAGCCTAATTCCTCAAGCACCGTTTCGGCATCGCGAGTCAACGACTCAAGCTCGTCGTAGGAATTTTCGGGCGCTGTGATTTTTACGAGCTCAACCTTGTCGAACTGATGCTGGCGTATCAGCCCGCGAGTATCCTTCCCGTAACTTCCCGCTTCCGACCTGAAGCATGGTGTGTAAGCCGTCATCTTGATCGGCAACCGCGCGCCGTCGAGGATCTCGCCAGCGTACATGTTCGTAAGTGGGACCTCAGCCGTTGGAACCAGATAATAATGGCGCGGCTCTCCTATCGAGTATCCTTCGTCCCCGTCATCATCTCCTTCTATTCTGACCTCCTCAACAAACGCCTCCAGCTTGAACAAGTCCTTCTCAAACTTTGGAAGTTGTCCTGTGCCCAACAGCGACGTTCCATTGACTATGAATGGCGGCACAACTTCTTGGTAGCCGTGGCGCTTTGTGTGCAAGTCTAGACAAAAGTTGATCAGGCCGCGCTCAAGGCGCGCACCTAAACCGGTCAGAATCGAAAACCGCGCGCCGGTAATCTTTGCCGCTCGTCTCAGGTCAAGGATGCCGAGGGAAGTTCCAAGAGCGACATGATCGAGTGGTTCGAAGTCGAAGATCGGGCGGTCGCCCCATTTTCCTAACTCCACATTCGCCGTTTCGTCAGCGCCGATGGGCACACTATCGTGCGGGAGATTCGGCAGCTGTATCATCAGGTTGTTCAAAGCGAATTCTACTGGATCGAGTTCCGCTTCTGTGTGCTCGATCCAGTCAGCGAGCTTCCGTACCGCTGCGCGGCGTGTCTCCGCTTCTTCCTTCTGGCCAGCCTTCATAAGCTTTCCGATCTCCTGGCTCTCCCGATTGCGCGTAGCGTTTTGATCGTCAAGCTTCTGGACCAAAGCCCGGCGCTTCGCATCGAGTTCGCTGAAGCGATCGAGCAATTCCGGTGTGGAGTGCCGCTGTTGTAATTTCTGCCTAACTGTCTCTACGTGTTCCCGAACAAATCGAATGTCGAGCATCACAGTCACCTTTCATGCGTGAATGATAAGACGAGAGCGTAAGCCGGGCCGAGAGCCAGTGTCAAACTAACCGAACACGAAGGCTGAATGTTCGAGCCTGCCAGCTTCGGAGCGTTCTTGCTTCGTTTACACAGGCGCGTAGCACTACGCTTCGACTGTACGCGATGAGAAAACGGCTTTTGGACGTGACCTCCTGTGCTACAATCGCGTTATGAAAGCGGCAGACAATGTGACTATCGAAGACGGCGACAAAATCACTCTGCCCGCAGCTGTGCGATCGCGATACGGTCTCGCAGAACATACTCCCGTACGTGTGATCGAAACTCGCACCGGCATCCTGCTTGTTCCACTCACGCAGGAGCCGATGAGCGAGTTGTTGGCCGATGAGCTACAAGCATGGCAGTCAATCGGCGCTGAAAGCTTTGATTTGTTCCCCTACGACGAGGACACCCAATCGTGATCGTCGGTGATCTCTATTGGGTCGAGCTTCCTGCACGGGGAGGCAGGGCGCAGGCTGGTCGTCGCCCGGCGATCATTCTTCAGACGATCTCGACCTTGCCAACGACGCTGCTTGTCCCTCTTACTTCCCAGCTCGACGCTCTGCGCTTTCCCGGCACCATTCTGGTGGAACCCGACCGAGAGAACGCACTGCGCCGCCCTTCGGTCGTCTTGTCTTTCAACTCACTGCGGTGGATAGCCGGTTCGTCACAGACAGGCTGGGCAACGTCTCAGAGCAAGTCCTGGAAGAAATATTCTCTCTGCTTGACGCACTGACCGGTCGAACATAGAAGTTCGTTTGATCATGCAAGAGCTTGTTGAAGGAACAGCCACTGAACGCGCCTTTGTCATGCGCGAGCGCCAGGTCGATACCGCGCAAGGTAAGGCGCGAATCTCGATTCTCGTTTGCGAGCCGCTCGAGCGAGCAGGCTTCATAAACGCGTTCAGCACGAGGCTCGGCGGCGTGAGCGCCTTTCCATCGGACTCGCTGAGTCTTGCGTACTTCAAAGGCGACCAACAGGAGAATGTTGCCGAAAATCGAAGACGCTTTCTGAAAGCCGTCGGAATAGAAGGCGCTCGCATAATGACCGCGCGACAAACTCACTCAACAGAGCGTTGTGTGATCGAGTCGCCCGACGAGGTGAACGGCCCTCAACCGGATTGTGATGCGATGATCACCCAGCTTTCGACACTTCTGCTTGGAGTCCAAACCGCCGATTGCTTGCCCGTTCTTATCGGAGACACGCGCAGCAAAACGATAGCCGCGATTCACGCGGGCTGGCGAGGCACGGCGGGTCGAATCACTGAACGAACGATCGCCGATATGATGTTGCTTCACGGAGTGAACACGAGCGATTGCATAGCGGCGCTCGGACCGTCGGCTTGCGCCGAGTGTTACGAGGTTGGTGAGGATGTGATCGAAAGATTCAAGAAGGAATTCGGCTACTGGCGAAAGCTCCTGACAAACTTCAAAGAGAACGGCAAAGCACACCTGGACGTTCGCGCTTCGAACATTCAGCAACTCATCTTCTGCGGATTCACCGAAGACCGCATTCACTCAGCCGATTACTGCACGATGCATCAGAATGAGTTGTTCTTCTCTTATCGAAAAGAAGGCAACAGACAACCTTCGAGCGTCGGACGGCTGCTTTCAATAATCGGCAATTATTCTTAGCTAATCAAAAACTAAAGAAGCGAGCCGCGCCGAGTTTCACTCGCGCGAGCCGAGCTTTTGCTCCTGCAAACAGCTTTCGCTCTTCAAGCTCGCCGAAGATCGAATAGGCGACGGGAGTCACGACCAGCGTCAGCAGCAAACACAAACTCTGGCCGCCAATGATTGTGACCGCAATCGCCGAACGTTGCGCCGAGCCGGCTCCGATGCCGATCGCCGTAGGTATCAGGCCTCCGATGATCGAGAAGGTCGTCATCAGGATTGGCCTTAGCCTCACGTGGTTCGCTTGAAGGATTGCTTCGCGCAACGGGACACCCTGCCCGCGCAGTTTGTTGGTGTAGTCAACCTGGAGAATGCCGTTCTTCTTAACGATGCCCAGCAACAGCAGCACGCCCAACGCGCTCCAGAGATTCAATGTTCTTCCCGTGAGCCACAGCGACAAAAGAGCAAACGGAATCGACAGCGGCAAGCTCAGCATGATCGTAAACGGATGCAGGAAGCTCTCGAACTGAGCGGCGAGCACCATGTACATAAATATCGAAGCGAGCAGGAAAGCCACGATCAGGTTCGTGGTGGTCTCGTCCAGTATCTTCACTGCTCCAATGAGCCGGTATGAATAACCCGCGGGCAAGCCGACTTGTTTGATCTCCTCGCTCACCGCTCTCGCCGCCTGATCGAGCGGAAAGTCCGGCGCGTTGTTGGCATTCACGGAGACCTGAAATTGCCGGTTGTATCTTTCGATTCGCGAAGGCCCGTTACCGTGCTCGATCGTCGCGAGGTTATCGAGCCTTACCTGGCCGACCTTGCTCGAGGGAATCATCAATCGCGCGAGCACCTCGCGATCGCGCTGCTGCTCGGGCAGTAACTGCAGAGTTACGTCGTACTGTTCGTCGCCTTCTTTGTAGGTCGATATCTGATCTTCACCGGCGATCATCAATCGCACCGCGGTAGCGACATCGGCCGCGCGCACACCCAGATCGCTGGCGCGTCCGCGGTCGATCTTTACTTGAAGCTCGGGACTGTTGAGGCTGACGCTGGTGTCGATATCCAGCAGCCCGTGCACGTTGCGCACTCGTTCGGCTACCTGTTTCGACAACTCCGCGACCTTCTGAAAGTCGGGACCCAGCAGCACACACCGGATCGGGAAATAAAGCTCGCCGCCGCCCAGCGCCGACGGGATGATCACTTTGCTTCTAAGGTTCTTGTATTCGGAGGTGATCTTTCGCACTTTCGCCGCGACATCGAGATTCGAAGCCTTCCTCTCGGAGACATCTACCAGCCGGACGTAGATGTGGTTGTGGCTTGCGAGTCCTTCGTGGATGAAAGGATTGACGAAGTCGACTTCCGGAATCTGCTTGATGCGATCCGCGATTTCGAGCGCTTGCTTCGATGTTCCTTCAACCGAAGTTCCTTCGGGCCAGTTCATTGACACGGTGAATTCGCTTTGATCGTCCGGTGGAATCCAGTCGCGGCCGACCAGCGCATTGAGCGGGAAGGTAAGCGCGAATGTAGCGAGCGCTATGACGATGACGACGGTTCGATGGTCAAGCGACCAGGCAAGGATGCGCCCGTACAGCCGATCGATCCATCCGAAGAATCGTGAATCCTTCGACGTGTGTTCCTCGTGATGCGAGACGCTTGCTTGGTGATCTGTGACTTGTATTTCCGGTGATGGCGATCCGTCCTCAGAGCCGGCGGTCTTGCCGCGCTTATGCGCGAGACGCTTGAGCATGCGCGAGCTCAGCATCGGCGTCAGCGTGAAGCTCACCAGCATCGATACCATAACCGAGAATGCCATCGTCCATCCGAACTGATTGACGTAGCGCCGAGCGTAGCCGGTCATGAAAGCGATCGGCACGAAGATGATCACCAGCGAGATCGTCGTCGCAACAACCGCGAGCGTGATCTCTTTTGTAGCCTCGATCGCAGCTTCCTTCGGTTCGTAATGCTTCTCCTCGATGTACCGGACAATATTCTCGAGCACGACTATGGCGTCGTCGATCACAATGCCTACTGCAAGCGTCAGCGCAAGCAGTGTCATGTTGTTCAAGGTGAAGTCCATCGCCTTGAGCAACGTAAATGTCGCGATGATCGAGGTCGGAATCGCGACTGCCGCGATCAACACCGATCTTAGATTTCGAATGAACAGGAGCACGACCAGGCTCGCGAGCAGGCTGCCGAACAACAAGTGTTCTTCGAGTGAGGCGACCGACGCGTTGATGAACACGGATTGATCGCGAATTACTCTGACTGTCACTCCGGGCGGCAGCGTCTTTTTGATTTGCTCGAGTTTCTTTTTTACCGCGGCGATAATTCTGACGGTGTTAGTTCCGGATTGTCTTCGAATGTCGAGCGACACAGCCTGCTTGCCTTCGAGCATGTTCCAGGTGCTTGGTTCAGCGTAGCTGTCTTCGACTCGGCCAATATCGCTGACGCGAATCGGCGTTCCGTTGACGTTTGAAACGATGATGCCTCCGAATTGGCTGACTGCATCGATGCGTCCGAGCGTGCGAATGCCAAGCTCCGCATCGCCTCGAATGATGCGGCCGCCGGGAATCTCGACGTTCTCGCTCTGAATCGCGTTTTGAACCTGGCTGATTGTAATGTTATGCGCGTTGAGCTTCTCGGCGTCGGCGTAGACGCGGATTTGCCGCTCGCGTCCGCCGGTCATGCTGACCTCGCCAACCCCATCAACCGTCTCGAGCACCCGCTTGATCTGCTTGTCGGCAACTTCAGTGGTCTCGCGCAGGCTCTTGTCGCCGGCGACCACCAGCGAGATCACCGGATCGGAATCAGGGTCGGCCTTTTGAATAACCGGCGGCAGAATGTTAGGCGGAAGATTTCTGAGGGCCCCGGCGACTTTCTCACGAACGTCCTGTGCCGCGCTTTCGATCTCGCGCTCGAGCAGGAACGTGCATGTGATTCGGGCGCTGCCTTCGGTAGCCTGCGAGTTCAACTCATCGAGTCCGCTGATCGTGCTGACGGCCTCTTCGAGAGGGAGAATGACTTGTGTGGTGACTTCTTCGGAGGTGGCGCCGGGCAGGCGAATGTTTATCGTGACCGTGGCCGGATCTGCCTTGGGAAATAGATCAACTCCAAGGTCGCGGAAGGAAAATATTCCGAGAACGACCAGGAAAGTAATCATCATGACCGCGAACACCGGTCGTTTTACGCATAGTTCAGCAAGTGTCATTGAGAACAGACTCCACAGCCGGTACTTGCAGGGGCGGCCCTCCGTGGCCGCCCCTTCTCCGTCTTCCACTGCCTCGGGTTTCAAGAAGGGGCGGCCACGGAGGGCCGCCCCTACAGGTTAATCCTGATTCGCAATTTCGATCGTCGCGCCTTCCTTCAAAGCCTCGCCTTTGGCCGCCAACGCGATGCGCTCTCCCGGCTTTAAGCCCTCCACGATCTCGACATCGTCGCCGTAGCGTTCTCCAATTTTCACTTCTCTCTCTTTGAGGGTTGTTCCATCGATAACGAATACCTTGTACACGCCGTACACATACAAAAGGGCATCCTGAGGGACAATCAGCGCGTCGACAACGTAGTTCGACGGGATAGTTGCTTTCACGAAAAAGCCCGGTTTGAGCAACGCCTCGTGATTGTCGATCAACGCTTCAACTTCGAATGCGCGAGTCTGTTGATCGACCGACGGATTGATGCGCGTAATCTTTCCGGTGAAGCTTCGATCTGGATACGCCTCAACCGTAACTGTGACTTGTTGACCGCCCTTTACCCACGCGGCCATCTTCTCGGGCACTCTCAGCCGCACACGCAGCGGGTCTATATTGACGATCACCATCACCGGAGTTTGAACTTTCAGATATTGGCCTTGAGTGACCGAGCGCTCCTTTATTTGGCCTGCGAACGGCGCGCGGATGTTCGAGTCGTTTACTTTTTTCTGCGCAAGCGCTGTCGCCGCTCGAGACTGAGCCAATTGGCCTCGCAGGTTCTCGACTGTTTGGACCGCCAAGTCATAAGCTGCACGAGCGGCGTTGTAACGAGACTCAGCTTCATCGTAGCTCTGCTTCGGCGTCAATCCCTGTTCGAAGAGAGTTTTCGCTCTTTGAAACTTTTGCTCGGCATCGGCGAGGTCAGCGGCGGCCTTCTTCACTTCGGCAGCGTTCTTTATGTCCTTGATTTCTTCGCTGTTGTTCGGAAGGCCCAGCCTTGCTTTGGCTTGTTGAAGAGCTGCGCGCTGCTGGTCGTAGGTCAATTGCAATTCGGTAGGCACAACCTTGACGATGGTCTGGCCCGCGGAAACATGATCGCCGACATCGACGAGGACTTGCTCGACTCGCCCTTCGACTTCGGAGCTGACGCTGACCTCTTCGAGCGGAAATAATGAGCCTACAGCCTCGACGTTTCTGCGAAGCTGTCGCTGTTCAACAGGCAAAACGCGAACAGCGACCGGCCTGTTTGCAGCGGGGTCGACTTGCTTGCCCGAAGTCTTCGAGCACGATGCCAGGCATAGAGAACAGACGAACAGCGTTGCGATAGCCGCCATTTTGGCCGGACGCTTGTTTAGCAACACTCGAAGCGCGGGGCTTTTATGAACCACCATTGAATCCTTCCTGAGGAACTACTTTGTTGAGCGAAAAATAATACCCTAAACGGCCTTGTTGAGAGAAGTACCGTGTGTTTTCAGATACGGCGGGCGATGATCCGAGGTTACGAGTCAGAAGGCGAAGCGGAAGGCAGCAGCGTGAAGAGCATCTCTCTATCGAAGACAGTTGCGAACTGTGCCGACACGATGCGCGCGACATCAGCAAGCGGAAGCTGCCTGCCGAGTAACCGGGAAAGTGAAGTAACACCCTTATCCGAGATACCGCAAGGCACGATCATCTTGAAATAATCGAGGTCGGTGTTCACGTTCAATGCGAAGCCATGGCTTGTGATCCAACGCGCAATCCTGACTCCGATCGCGGCGATCTTTTCATTGCCGACCCACACGCCGGTCAGCCCGTCGATCCGAGTTCCGGTAACGCCAAACTCCGCGATCGTTCTGATCAAGACTTTTTCGAGATCACGCACGTAGCGATGCACGTCGCAGCGATCAGGCTTTAGATTGATGACGGGATAACCGACTAACTGGCCGGGGCCATGATAGGTGACGTCGCCGCCGCGGCCTGTCTCATAGACTTCCACTGAGTTCGCTTGAAGCTGCGCTTCGTCGGCGAGAATGTTCGTCGCATCAGCGCCTCGCCCGAGCGTGAACACGTGAGGGTGTTCGAGAAGAAGTAGCTGTTCGGAAGCTTCGTTGTTACGGACGCCTTCAACTGCGCCCTGCTGCAACCTGAGGCCGTCATCGTAGCTGACACGACCCAACCATCGAGCTTCGCATTGACGCTTGATTGTGGACACCTCGGTGGCCATTGCAGAACCGCTAAGACATGTACGGGCGGCCCTCTGTGGCCGCCCCTTCCACGAAGAAGAAATCGCCGATTCAAGAGGCGAGGCCACGGAGGCCCGCCTTTACAAATTCAACTCGTGTACTCCGCTGCTTCGATCACGTCCCGGACTATTGCTAAAAATTGATCGGCGACCGCTCCGTCAATGATTCGATGATCGAAGCTCAGGCTTAACAATCCAGTCGTTCGAATCGCTATCGCGTCGTTTATTACGACCGGGCGCTTCTTTATACCTCCGACACCGAGGATCGCGACTTGAGGCTGATTTATAATCGGCATCCCGATCAACCCGCCGAAAACTCCGGGGTTAGTAATTGTGAAAGTCCCGCCTTGCACCTCATCGGGTTTGAGACGCTTCGTGCGCGCTCGCTCTCCCAGATCGTTCACGGCACGCGCGATCCCGAGGAGCGACTTCTCATCGGCGTTGCGAATTACTGGAACAATCAAGCCCCAATCCAACGCAACCGCGACACCGACGTTGATGTCTTTTTTGTAGACGATCTGATCGCCCCATACTGATGAGTTGATGATGGGCCACTTCTTGATGCCCTCAATGACTGCCTTGATCAGGAACGGCATAAAAGTCAGCTTAACGCCGTCACGTTCGAGATATTCCAATTTGAGCTTCTCGCGGAGCTTTGCGGTCTCGGTGTAGTCCACTTCCATTATCGAATACACGTGTGCCGCAGCATGAAGGCTCTCTACCATGCGCTCGGCAATTCGACGCCGCATGATCGACATTGGCTCGATCTCAACGCGATCGTCTTCGGCAAAGGGTGGCGCGCCTGCTTCGGTTGACGCCGTAGCTTGCGGGGCACGCTGAGGCGCGGCCGTTGGCGCCGTGGGTGTTGCGCTGGCCCCTGCTTCGGCGGCTTTCGCCGGCGCGGTTTCTTTTGGAGCAGCTTCTTTAGGAGCAGCGCCGCGATTCTCAATGAAGCTGAGAATGTCCTGCTTTGTCACGCGGCCGCCTATGCCTGTGCCTTCAATTTGCGAGATGTCTACGCCTTCTTCTTCGGCGATCTTTCTCACCAGGGGCGACGAACGAGTCCGGCGCAGGTCGTCTTTCGAACCAGGTTCGGGCGCGGCAGGTTCGGCACGGCGCTGAGCCTGCTCAACTTTCTCAGGTTCCTCTTTCGGCGCCGGAGCCTCTATTCTCTTCGCTTCCTCTTTTGCCGGAGCCGAAGCTTTTGCAGGTTCTTCTTTCGGTTGCGCCGCCTCAGCCTTCTTCGTTTCTTGCTGAGGCATTTCCTCGGCCGCTTCCGGCGCCGCAGGTTTCGCGCCGGCGCCATTGATCACCGCTACTACAGTGTTGACGGCGACTGTCTCGCCCTCCTGAACTTTTATCTCTGATAGAACACCGGATGAAGGCGACGGAATTTCAGCATCGACTTTATCGGTCGAAATCTCAAACAGCGGCTCGTCGCGTTTGATCGAATCGCCGACTTTCTTGAGCCACTTGACAATCGTTCCTTCGGCGATCGACTCGCCCATCTGCGGCATCTTCACTTCTTCACTCATAGGTCTCCAGTTCTGAAACGTGATGCGTGAAACGTGATGCGTGACCTTCACGAATCACGTATTACGTTTCATTCAATACTTCGCTAATTCGCGGGCCGCATTCAATACATCGTCCACTTGCGGCATGAAAAACTCTTCGAGCGGAGGCGCGTAAGGAACCGGTGTGTCAATCGATGTAACTCTCATCACCGGTCCGTCGAGATACTCGAACACGTTTTCGTTGATTACTGCAGTGAGCTCGCCTGCCATTCCTCCCGTTCGCGTGGCCTCGTGCAATATGATCACCTTGCTTGTTTTCTTTACCGACTCCAATACGGCCTCGCGATCAAACGGCAGCAGCGTTCTCAAATCGATGATCTCTGTATCGATGCCTTCCTGCTGTAGTCGCTCGGCTGCGTCGAGCGCGGTGTACACCATCGCGCCGTAGGTGATTATCGATAGATCGCGGCCCTCGCGGCGAACTGCCGCTTTTCCGATCGGCACGATGTAGTCATCCGATGGAACTTCCTGCTTGATCTTCGGATTGCGATATAAGAATTTGTGCTCGAAAAACAGCACGGGGTCATCATCGCGAATCGCGGCCTTGATCAATCCCTTTGCATCGTATGGCGTCGAAGGCTCGACCATTTTCAAACCGGGCGTGTTCAAGAAATATGATTCAACATTTTGCGAATGAAACGGTCCGCCGTGAACTCCGCCGCCGCATGGTCCGCGCACAACCATCGGTATGCCAATGTCCTGGCGATACCGGCTTGTTGCGGCGTAGTTAGTCAGGATGTCAAAGCAACACGAGATAAAATCGATGAACTGCATTTCAGCTACCGGCCGCAGTCCCATCATCGCCGCGCCGCACGCCGCTCCAACAATCGCAGACTCTGAGATTGGCGTGTCGATTACTCGTTCGCCACCGAAGCGATCGACGAAACCTTCGGTGACCTTGAACGCGCCGCCGTAGACGCCTATATCTTCGCCGAGAAGGAACACACGCTCATCGCGTTCCATCTCTTCCCAGAGTCCCTGGCGAATTGCTTCGAGTAAGGTTATTGCCGGCATATTGGTTTGGGAGGCTTAGCTGGCCTTTGAAAGTTTCTCTTTTATCCATGAGTTTATTAACGCTTGTGATGAGGTTTTCTTTGCTCTCGCTATCTCAGTCACTTCCTTTGCCAGATCTTCTTCGAGGGCAACCAAATGAGTTCGCTTTTTGAGGTCGACGTCAAAGTGTACCTCTGGCATTTGATCCCAATACGCGCTCGTATCGTGTGTCTCGAGGAACTCGACGAGTTTGTCGAGCGATTCGAATTTCGGCAGCTTTTTGCCCTTATTTTTTGTCATTACTTTTTCTTTCGGCAACGGTCATATCCCTGGCGCTATCAAGGCTTCCTTAGTTACTTTAAAGATGAATACCACAAACAGATATCTTCCGGCATTCGTTTGCCCGGTTGCGATGTAGAGATCTTCGCCCTTTCGTTGACCCTTCTCAACGAAACGAATCTTCGGTTTGTTTGTGAGGACTTCTTCGACTTCACTAGTCTCAACGCCATGTTTGAACGCAAGTTTATCAACTATATCTCGAAGCCAAATAGTACCAGTCAGGCGCATTTAAGCATCACTTTGCCGCGCCGATAACTGTAGTCCTTTCGTCATCGGCATAGACGCCGCCGAGGGCATCTTCGGGCGAGGGCGATGGTTGACTCTCCGCCCAAGCCAGATCTTCTTCGAGCAACTTATCAACTCGTTTCTTCATGTTGTCGAGATCAGCCGGCGTCCCGACCTTTTGTTCCTTCAATGCTTTTTCGAATTGAGCTATTGGATCGCGCTTGCGCCATTGATCGAGCGTTTCCTTTGCCACGTAAGACTGGTTGTCGTGCGCCGCGTGACCGCGCATTCGAAACGTCTTTGCTTCGATGAAAGTCGGTCCGCCGCCTTCGCGCGCTCGATCAACCGCGCGTCGAGCAGAGCCGTAGACCGCCATCACGTCATTGCCGTCAACAATCTCGCTCGGCATGCCGTAGGCTTTGACCCGATCGGATAGATTCAGGATTCGCATCTGCTTCGTGGTCGGGGTCGTGTAGGCGTATGCGTTGTTCTCACCAACAATCACAAGCGGCAGATTTTGAACCGCCGCGAAGTTTGCCGCTTCATGAAACGCGCCGGTGCTGGTCCCACCGTCGCCGATGTAGACCATCCCGACCGACTTTTTCTTTTGCAGCTTCGACGCGAGCATAACGCCGTTCATAACCGCGACCAGAGTTCCAAGCGGACTGATAGTTCCAAGAAAACCGCGATTCAGGTCGGTGATGTGAATGTTCTGATCGCGTCCTCGCGAGAGTGATGTCGCCCGCCAAAGATAGTTGGCAAAAACCTCTCGAGGCTTCGCTCCAATGACGAGGAGCGCACCCAAATCACGAGTCAACGGCGAGAGAATGTCGCCCTGCTTCCTGTCCAGCGCGCAAGCCGAACCGACCGCCGTCGCTTCCTGGCCGAGGCTTCGAAAGAGGCCGCCCACGATCTTCCCCTGCTTGAAGAGATTGTCCAAGCGGTCTTCAAGCGACCGCGTCAGCCGCATGAAGAAAAGCAGGTCGAGTTGTTGTCGCTTATCCATCAATAGTCAGTAGTCCGTAGTCCGTAGTCCGTAGTCCGTGGCGCTCAATAGAACTGAGCTACGGACTACTGACTACGGACCACGGACTAAACGTGAATCACCATATCGTGCGCGTCTTCGAACGCTTCGTGCATCGTTTCGGAAACGGTTGGGTGAGCGTGCATCGTGTTGATCAACTCTTCCACTGTAGATTCCATTTGCAATGCAACGCAGCCTTCGACGATCAACTCCGTCGCGTGAGGCCCAATCAAATGCAAGCCCAACACTTCGTCGTATTTCTTGTCGCTAACGACCTTCACCATCCCCTCCGTCGCGCCAATTATCTGCGATTTTGCGATCACCGGAATTGGAAAGTGCCCGACCTTGACATCATAGCCGCGCTCTTTGGCCTTCGCTTCAGTCAGGCCGACGCTCGCGACTTCAGGCTGGCAATAGGTGCAGCTCGGAACGTGATCGTAGTTGATCGGCCTCGCGTTCTTCCCGGCAATTGTCTCAACCGCGAGGATCCCTTCGGCTGACGCAACGTGCGCAAGCCACGGAGTCGGGATCACGTCGCCGATCGCATACACGTTCGGCTCCGCGGTGCGCATGTGATCGTCGATCTTTATGTAGCCGCGATCGATCTCGACGCGGGTGTTTTCAAGACCAAGCCCGTCGGTATAAGCACGGCGTCCGACTGCGACGAGGAATTTCTCTGCCGTAAATTCACGGTCCTCATCGTTGATTTTCGCGACTACTCTAACGCCGCCCTCTTCGATTGTTGCCGATTGAAAGTTAGCGCTTGTGAAGGCTTTGATGCCCTGTTTCTTAAACGATTTTCCAAGTTCTGCGCTGATCTCTTCGTCTTCAATCGGAAGCAGTCTCGGAAGTAGCTCGAGAATGGTCACATCGGTACCGAAGCGCGCGAACATCGAAGCGAACTCAACGCCGACCGCGCCCGCGCCCAGAACGATGAGTGACTTTGGAATCTCTTTGAGCTCGAGGATTTCGTCGCTGGTGATGATCTTCTCGCCGTCGATCGGAAGAGTCGCAAACGAGCGAGGCACTGAGCCCGTCGCGATAATGATGTTCTTTGTCTCGACGGCCTGTGTCGAACCATCCGCGCCTGTGACGGTGATCTTGCCCGGGCCGTCGATGTGCGCTGCTCCTTTGAAAACCTGGACCTTGTTCTTGCGCATCAGAAAGTCGACGCCCTTGGAGAGCTTCAAAACTACCTTACCTTTTCGCTTCTGCGCCTGGCCAAAGTCGAGCGAGACCTCGGACGCTATGATTCCGTGTTCGCGCGCGTGTTTGAATTCGTCCAGAAGATCGGCAGTATGCAGAAGTGATTTGGTTGGTATGCAGCCCCGCAGCAGACAGGTGCCGCCGAGGTTCTTATCTTTTTCAATGATCGCGGTCCTTAGACCTAACTGCCCTGCTCGAATCGCGGCAACGTAGCCGCCGGGTCCTGATCCTATTATTGTTACGTCAAACGTCTGAGTGCTCGAACTCAATTGACTTGGCCCTCCCCGGCCTTAGCCTTAGTCCAGCGACAACTTCACTTCTTCTCCTTCGATCAAAACATCGAACTTTTCAACCTTAGCGAATGGATTCAAAGGCGACGCGCCGCTGGCAAGATTGTAAACCCACCCGTGCCAAGGGCACTGGACTGTAAGATTGTTCGAATCGACGAAGCCTTCGCATAATGGTCCGCCGCGGTGTGAACAGGTGTTGTCTAAGGCATAAATCTCGCCGTTCACGTTGAAAACGGCAATAGACCGACCTTGTAATTCCACTAGAATTGCTCCTCCGACTGGCAAATCGCTCGTGCTTGCAACTCTTACGAACTCCGACATCATGCTCCCGTTGATTGGCTCTCTCCCATGGTCAGTATATTGTTGTAGCGAGCGACTGAGCATCTTAGCAACCTGCGAACCAGCGTTTCAAGCTGCATTCCATGCGATAACGACGTGAAACAGTAGTTGTGAATTCTTCGTTCCATGCATGAACGTGACGCCGAGTTGCGTCGATAATAGTTAGGGACATTGTTCCCGTCTTGAGCGCTCATTTAACCGTCGAGCCAGGGACATAAAGTTGGGGTTTCAGTTATTCGTGGCAGGAGGAAAAAGTCATGGCAGCAAGCTTTAAGTATCATGTTGAGCAGGAAAGTCTGAGAGCGCTGCTTCTAGCCTTCGGCATCGAACACGCCTACAGGGTGGTCAGCCTGGAGGAGATAGCACACGAGATACCATACGCCCAGAAACAAGAAGTCCGAAATCTGCTCGAGGCTCTCGCGCAGGAAGGATTGGTTACGAAGTTTTCCGGCCGATATTGCTTTAACAAGACTATTCCCGTCGAACTCAGACAAAGCATCGAACAATTCATCACACCAAGCGGCACAATTCGACAGGTTCAACGTCAGCGATAGAAGAAGTCAGACGGACGAAGTCAGGAATCGGCGGCCACTGCTGAAAGGTTCCTGACTTCTATTTTCTGATCTATGGCCGCTTGTCGACCACAAGTCGGTGATCCAGGTTCGCGACACGCCAGCCTGTGGCGAAGATCATTCGGTCGATTCGCTCCATCTTCTCAAAGTCGATCTTCTCGACCACATCGCTCGGCCGGTGATAGTCCCGGTGCACTCCGGTGAAATAAAAGATAATCGGAATCCCGTGCTTCGCGTAATTGTAGTGGTCCGATCGATAGTAGAAGCGCTCCGGATGCCTCTCGTCATTGTAGGTGTAGTCGAACTTCAATCGCGCGGTGTCCAGATTGGTTTCTTCGTTGAGCTTGTTCAGCTCGGTTGAGAGTTTATCGGCTCCGATGATGTAGATAGAGTCCTTGTCGGTGAGATGAGCATCGCGCGGATCGCTGTCGCCCTCAGGTCTGCTGCGTCCGACCATATCTATATTGAAGTCCGCTACCAGCTTCTGCAGAGGAACTACGGGCTCGTAGTCGGTGTTGTACTCCGAACCGAACAACCCCAGCTCCTCACCGGTGTGAAAAACAATCAGGATTGATCGCCTCGGCCGGGGCCCAATTGAAAGCGCGTGCGCGATCTCGAGCACCGAAACCGTGCCTGAGCCGTCATCGTCAGCTCCGTGATACACCTCTCCTTTATCGCCTGTCTTCAAATGATCGTAATGAGCGCTGAACACGACGAACTCGTCTTTGAGTTTCGGATCGGAACCGTCGAGAATCCCGACGACGTTTTGAGCAGGCCCGGCTGATTTCACTTCGACATTGAGCTTGATCTCTGCGCTCGCCGGCACTTCTGCGGGTTTCACTTTGAGATCGGAAGCGGTGAGCTCGGAGCTTTCTTTGCCCATCGCTTTCGCAATTGCCTTAATCAGTTCGGGGCCTGCTGAAATCTCAGGAAACGTTTTTCCGGAGGTCAACGTGTGAGGGGGCAAGCCAAGCTGTTGTTGAGTTCCTGCCCATGCTTTGATCTGGTTCCAGGCAAGAATCGTTTGGGGCTCGGGAATCCTGATCGCTCCAATCGCTCCGTGCGCGACCGCCGCTTGTTCGGCTTGTTCGCTCTCTGAAAGCCTGGCGGTCCGAAGCGGCGCCGGCAACCCGTTTGCAATCACGACCATCTTGCCCTTCACGTCAAGACCAGAATAGTCGTCGTAGTTGTTAGCTTGCGACGATACTCCGTAGCCGACGAAAACCAGGCCGCCGCTGATGTCGACGTTCGTTGGAGCTTCAGACATGAACGCATCGCCGTAGTTGAAATCGCGTTTAACGCCGCCGCTGTTGAACGTGACGCGGCTCTCAGAAACTTGAACGCCTCGATAGCTCAGCGGCACTTTTTGGAAAAACGATCCATCGCGAGCGGCGCCTCGATAGCCGTAGTACTCGAGCTGCGAGGCCAGATAACGAGCCGCTATCAGATTCGAAGGACTCAGCGTGTATCGGCCTCCAAGCTCGTCGGAAGCGAGAAAAGTCAAATGCCTCTTCAGGTCGCGAGCGGTGATCGCCGACGTCGCTTCCGCAACCGGAAGCGGCAGATTCGATGCGCTGGCCGCGGCCGCCAACGTCATCGCCGCCAGCATCAAAATCGCCAGAAGTCTGCGATAATTATTTCGGTAAATCATGAAAACTCCTTACTACTGCTTAGAACTCAGATTAGGTTCGTACATAAAAACCGGGATGCGCGCTAGTGCTCGATTACGTCCACCGGACCGACTACAACAGTCGTCAAAGTTTTCGGATCGATATATTTGCGCGTCACTCTCGTGATGTCGTCGATTGTCGTCGATCGAATCAATTCTGGATACTTCTCCAGGAAATCGAAGCCGAGCCCGTAGACTTCCGCCTCGATCAGGAATTCAGCGATCTGCGAATTCCTTTGAAAGCGAAAAACAAAACTTCCGGTGAGATACGATTTTGCAATATCAAGCTCCGCAGCAGTCACCGGCTCCTCGACTATTCGAGTAATCTCCTTTCGTAATCCCGATATTGCGCGACTCAGGTTTTCAGGAGCGGTTCCGATGAACGCGATGAAGCGGCCGGGGTCAAGACCTGCGCTCGCCGTGATGTTGCTGTACGTGCTGTAAGCCAGCCCTTGTTCATCGCGAAGGATTCGAGGAATGCGCGAAGTGAAACCGGGACTCGAGCCCAGTATCGTGTCCATCACCAGCAACGAATAATAATCAGGGTTGCCGCGAGTTATTCCGACATGCCCGATAATTATGTTCACCTGCTCTTTATGAACCGTGACGAACTTTTCAATTGGCGTCGTTTGACGCTGAGCCTGCGACACCAGAGTTGTTCCGAACTGTCCTGACCGATTCCACTCTGCAAATCCATCGGCAATCCGATTTTTCACCGCTTGTTTGTCGATGTCTCCGGCAATAGCGAGAATTGAGTTGTTGGGTGCGTATTGACATCGGTAGAAAGTTTCCACGTCCTCTCTGGTTAGCTTCTTGACCGTGTCGTCGTATCCAATAGCGGGGCGATGCATCGGCGTCCCTTTGAATACGATTTCGTTGAACACATCAGAAGCTTGTGTGCGCGGAACATCGAGCCTTGCCTTGATTTGTGCGACTCGACGATCGATGCGCTGAGCGACTTTCTCTTCGGGGAAAGTCGAATTCATCAGCAGGTCCGACGATACATCCAACCCAAGAGAGAGATCTTTCGAGAGCAGTGTCAACACTACGCCGCTCGATTGATAGTCTCCAAAGGTCGCGAGGTGACCGCCAGTTTCTTCCACCGTCTCGGCGATCTCCTGCGAAGTGCGCGATGTTGTACCGGCGTCAAGAAGTTCCCCGGCTAAAGACGCGAGCCCGGCCTTGTCGTCAATCTCGTATCGGGATCCAGTCCTGACAATCGCGTTAATTGAAACCGAAGGAATCGAATGATTCTCTGAGAGCAGGACAACGAGGCCATTTGGCAACTCGAAGCGCTCAACGTCGAGCTTTGGAAGCGAAGCGCGTTGTTGACTATGCTGCACGATCGCGCTCCTGTTCTACGTCGTCGATGAGATAACCAACGGTTCGATTGCTGTCGGTCAGATATTTTTGTGCGACTCGCGCGATGTCCTGAATCCCGACGGCGTTGATGCGATCGAGCAGCGTGTCGAGATATCTGAAACCTCGCGAGTCCTCCGGTATGTGCTCGCTAACAGCGATCGTCTCGTATTGGCCGAGCAACATCGCCTGCTGCAAAGGCTCTTCGCTCCCGATCACAAGCGATGCTTCAAACTGCCGCTTCACTTTTTCCATCTCAGCCGAGGAGACCTCTGAGCGTTTCAAGCGTTCAATCTCTTCGTAGATTGCGCCTTCGACATTTCTCAACTCAAAACCCGGTTGTAACTCGGCCTGCAAGTAAAAAAGTGAAGGATCAATATGATCGTGGTAGCTGGCGTCGGCTTTCGTCACCGACTTATCTTTCTCGACCAGCCGCTGATACAAGCGCGATGACTTGCCCGTGGCCAGCAATGTCTCGACCACTTTGAGCGCGTAAGAATCCGGCTCGCCCACTGCGGGCGCGTGATAGCCAATAAACAAGCGTTCGACCGGAGTCGCCTTCTTTACGGTCAACCGCTTCTCGCCTCGCTGCGCCGGCTCGACAACCCGAAGCGGCGAAGTAGGAGGTCCCGCTGGAATGTTGCCGAATAACTCTTCGACTCTCGCGACGGCTTCGGCCGTTTCGAAGTTGCCGACGATGACCAGAATCGCGTTGCCTGGATGATACCACTTGTCGTAATAAGCCTTCATTTCGGCTCCGGAAGCCGCTTCCAGGTCTTCGAGCCATCCGACAGTAGGCCAATGATAAGAATGCTGACGAAACGCTGTTGCCCAAACCTCGTTTTCGAGCGCTTCCCACGGACCGTCGAGCCCGATTCGCAATTCTTCCTCTACCACCTGTTTTTCGGAGGCAAATTCTTCGTCGGCGAACGTTGTGTCGCGCATTCGACTCGCTTCGATCTCAAGCGCCGACTGCCAGCGATCAGAAGCAAACGTAAAATAGTAGGCAGTGAAGTCGAGCCAGGTGAAAGCATTGTTGGCGCCGCCGTTCAGGTGCGTAACGAGATCGATCTCGCCCTTCTTGTACCGATCCGTTCCCTTAAAGAGCATGTGCTCGAGAAAATGAGACTTGCCGGTCTGACCTAACTCCTCGTTGCGAGAGCCTACTCGATACCAAACCATAGTGGCGACCACTGGCTTATCGTGAAGCTGCTTGGTCAATACGGTGAGCCCATTAGGTAGCACCATCTTTTGAACATTGCGCGTGAGAAAGGACCCGGCTTGTGTGCTCGTGGCAATTGCAGCGTCCGTCGAAGTGGTGATTGTTTTCATATTGGTCTTGTTCGCTCGAGTCCACTACTTCGCGGACGATTCACTGAAAAAATTCTAGAGGTCGGCCACTGCCGCGTCAAACGGCTCAACAAAGCACTTTGAAGGTTTAAGCCGAGTGATCTGGTCCCCGGGGAAGGCCAGGAACGCAGTGGACTTGATTTCTGTCTTTTTCGTGTGGATACTTGAGCGTGCTGTACGGCATACAAACCTCTTTAGTCTTAGCACAATGAACTGACGCAGTATCACTCTCGAGTAATCGCTAACTCGCGTGATGTCTCACGCGAGATGATCGATCGAAAAGAGGCCGCTGAAGGCTGCGGCGAACAGGAGAAAGATGACTAAGGCAGAACTTGTTGAGGAAGTTGCTCGCGCTGCTGAGCTGAACAAGCGCGACGCCGAAGTAATAGTTGAAACCGTTTTCGACTCGATTATCGGCGCGTTGCATAAAGGCGAGAAGGTTGAGCTTCGCGGCTTCGGCAGTTTCCGCACTCGAGAACGCGGACCGCGTCGCGGACGCAATCCTAAAACGGGCGAGCCCGTCGATGTTCCCGCGAAGCGCGTGCCCTACTTCAAGCCAGGCAAAGAGCTCAAAGAATATTTTACCGAGAGCCCGGCCTCCGCGGCCCCATCTTCCGCCGCGGCGCCTGCAGAAGCTCACCCCGCAGCGAGCGGAGCGCCATCGTTCTCAACACACGAAGGCTCAGAAGGCGGCGGCTCATCCGAGGGTGGTTCGGCGATCTGAGCTGAGAACGATTCGCTCACAGCCGTGAGATTTTAACAAACCTGCTCGCGAGCCTATCGCGCAGCAAACCGAAGCTTCTGTTCGCAGCATGTCTGCGATTCAATCCGTGAAGAAGACTGCAATCGAATCATCAAACGGAAAGAACCGGCGAGGGTCGGTGGATCGTCGTTCAAGCGATAGACGCGACTCCGACCGAGAGTCCGGCAAGGGCGCGCTCACCACGCGCAAAGGCGAACGCCGTCAGAAAGACCGCAGGACTAGAGGAAAGAAATAGATTTAAGCCTCGGTGACAGAGTTTATTTCTTCAGCAATCCGTTCTTCATTAGAAACGCCGCAAGCGCCTCATTAAACTCGGTCGGTTTCTCCATCATCAGGAAGTGACTCACACCTTCCCACATATGATACTCGAGGTTCGGCGCCACGCTTCGATAGAACTGCTCATTGTCGGCCGGCAAGAACGGTGACTTAGCCATGATCGCAAGCACCGGAACGTTGATCTTTTCGTTTGTCCAAATTGCCTTGCTCGCCATTCCGTCCATCGCGCTGACTGCGACGTATTGAGGAGTACTCAGCATCGCGGACTTTATTTCTTCTCGAAGCGCAGGTGATGAAACCGGCGCGAGCATGCCTCCGACGATCTGGCTGGCTGCCTCCTTGTAGTTTGGGCCACGAAGCGGCTCGATGAGCTTTGCTATCGTCGCCTCGTCGAAAAATGGGCGCAGTGGTCCGTCTACGACGACTAACGCCAAAGTCTTGTTGGGATACTTCCGATAGAACTGTCGGATCACCGGAGTTCCCATGCTGTGGCCGACAAGCACCGCGCGATCGACTCCGGCATCGCGAAGCACGGCCTCAATTGACCGCGCGAAGTAGTCCATCGTGTAGTCGACGTGCGGTTTGTCGCTTTGTCCGTGTCCCGGCAGGTCGATCGCGATCACACGAGTCCTTGATTCGAAGGCCGGAATCTGACCGCGCCAAAAATCCATGTTGCACGTCCAGCCATGCACGAACACGAGCGCGTCGCGACCAGTGCCGTAGCTCTTGTAATACACGCGAACACCGTCAATCTTTGCGAAACGCGACGGAGCGTCGGCGACTCTGGCGCTGGTTGTACCGGCGCTCGCGGCACGAAATGAGAGAACGGTGAGCGCTACAACTGCTGCGACTGTGATGCGTTTAGATTTCATGAGAAGACCTCACGTCGTTGGACTTGTTCGAAAACACTTATGTCCCTGCTTCCCAGGTGTTCATATATTCAATCATCTCGGGAGTGAGCCGGTCGATCTTTATTCCCATTGCCTCGAGCTTCAGCAATGCAATCTCCATATCAACTTCTTCCGGCAAGAGCTGAACACCGGGCGCCAACTTGCCGTGATTCTTTACGAGATACTCGCACGATAGCGCCTGGTTCGCGAAACTCATATCCATCACCGAAGCTGGATGGCCTTCGGCTGCAGCCAGGTTGATCAGCCTTCCTTCGCCAAGAACCATAACTCGATTGCCCGAGCCCTTCAGCTTGTATTGTTCGACGAACGGACGGAGTTGCTCCTTCTCTTCGCTCAACTCGGCAAGCGCAACCAGATTCAGCTCGACGTCGAAGTGCCCGGAGTTGGCGACCAGTGCTCCGTCGCGCATCTTCGCGAAGTGCTCGCCGTCGATGACGTGCCGATTTCCCGTGACCGTTATGAATATGTCGCCCAGCGCGGCGGCTTCTTCCATCGTCATCACACGGAATCCGTCCATCACCGCTTCGATGGCGCGAATCGGATTGATCTCGCAGACAACGACATTCGCGCCCATTCCTCGACCTCGCATCGCAACGCCTTTTCCGCACCAGCCGTAGCCGACTATGACGAGTGTTCTTCCGGCGAGGAGAATGTTTGTAGCGCGGATGACACCGTCGAGCGTCGACTGGCCCGTGCCGTAGCGATTGTCGAAGAAGTGCTTAGTCTGCGCGTCGTTGACTGCAATCGTGGGCCAGGTCATGCGCCCGCTCTTTTCAAGCGCTCGCAAACGAACGAGCCCGGTTGTCGTTTCCTCGGTCGTGCCGATAATCCTGTCAACAAGCTCGGGACGCTCCTTGACCATCGTAGCGACGACATCCGAGCCATCATCGATGATGAGATCAGGCTCATGATCGAGCGCCATTCGGACGTGACGATTGTAAGTCTCGGGAGTTTCGCCTTTGATCGCGTACACCGGAATTCCGTATTCGACTACAAGCGCTGCGGCAACATCGTCCTGAGTCGAAAGCGGATTCGAGGCTATCAACACTGCGTCCACCCCGGCCGCCTTCAACGCGCGAGCCAGGTTCGCGGTCTCGGTTGTGATGTGACAACAGGCGACCATCTTTTTTCCGGCCAGCGGTCGTTCATGTTCGAAGCGTTCGCGAATCAATCTGAGCACGGGCATTTCGCGTTCGGCCCACTCAATGCGACTGCGCCCAGCTTTGGCGAGGCTCAGATCTTTGACATCATAATTTGAGATTTGAGTGCTGCTTGTCATCAATAGTCTCCGTAATTTTGTAGGGGCGGCCTCCGTAGCCGCCCCTCGCAGGAAATGTGCCTATCTTGCAGTCGAGGCGACAACGGAGGCTCGCCCCAGATCGTTTCTACAAATTCGCCGCCCGGCGAAGCGCGTCGGCTTTATCAGTGCGCTCCCAGGTGAATTCCGGCTCGTTGCGTCCGAAGTGCCCGTACGCTGCGGTCTTCTTGAAGATCGGCCGGCGAAGGTTCAAGCTCTCGATGATTCCGGCAGGCGTAAGCCTGAAGTGCTCGCGCACGAGACTCGACAGCTTTTCTTCATCGATTTGACCCGTGCCTTTCGTGTCGACCAGCACCGAAACCGGGTCGGCGATTCCGATCGCATAGGCCAACTGAACTTCACAGCGCTCTGCCAATCCTGAAGCAACGATGTTCTTAGCGATGTAGCGGGCCATGTAGGAAGCCGAGCGGTCAACTTTTGTGGGGTCCTTGCCCGAGAAGGCGCCGCCGCCGTGCGCGCCGGCTCCGCCATATGTATCGACGATGATCTTTCGACCGGTGAGCCCAGTGTCACCTTGCGGGCCGCCGATCACAAAACGTCCGGTCGGATTGATGTGGAAGCTCGTGCCACCGTCCATCATCTCGCCAGGCACAACGGAACGAATCACATGATTGATGACATCTTCGTGTATCTGATCGTTGGTTACTGATTCGGAGTGTTGGGTTGAGACGACTACCGTATTGACGCGAACTGGTTTGTGATTGGCATACTCGACCGTCACTTGAGACTTTCCGTCGGGCCTCAAGTAATCGAGGAGGCCTTCTTTGCGAACATCTGAAAGACGGCGCGTCAGCTTGTGGGCAAGCATAATCGGCAAAGGCATCAGCTCGGGAGTCTCGTTGCAAGCGTAACCGAACATCATCCCTTGATCGCCTGCGCCTCCGTGATCAACTCCCATGGCGATGTCCGGAGATTGAGTGTCGATCGCGGTAATCACTCCGCACGTATCGCAATCGAATCCGTATTTCGCTCGAGTATAACCAATCTCGCGAACCGTTTCTCGAACGATCTTCGGAATGTCCACCCAGACTGAAGTAGTGATCTCGCCCGCGACGATCACGAGTCCGGTGGTCAGCAGCGTCTCGCACGCGACGCGTCCCGTCGGATCATCGCGCATCACCGCATCGAGCACGCCATCGGAAATCTGATCGGCGATCTTGTCGGGATGTCCTTCAGTCACAGACTCCGACGTAAACAAACGTTTGTTCTTGGTACCCACTAATAATTGCCTCCTATCGGTAATTCCCAATGGCGGGTCGCATAGTAGCGAACACGCTGGTCGCATTAAACGCCAGAATCTAGCAAACGGCATGAGGGGTGTCAAGGAACGGCCATTTCGACGGCCAGTTTGAAAATTGCAATTTGAATTTTGGCGGAGTTATCATCTGACCGGGCATTGGACCAGGCGGTCTCACCAGCCGGCTGTTCCCCCATTCGCCAGGGCGCTTGCGCAGCTCATCATTGTCAGGAGAATCGAATGCGCGGCCCGATAGTGTTCGCTGGAATTGCGCCGCACCCGCCTCTGCTCGTTCCTGAAGTTGGCGGGAGACGAATCGAGCAGGTGGCAGATTCTCAACGCGCGCTTCGCGAATTCTCGCAGCGGCTCATCGATACGAACCCCGAGACAATTGTCGTCATTTCGCCGCATTCGCCTGGCGACGCTCGCGTGTTCACTGCGCGTTCAACCGCTGAGCTGACTGGTGATTTTCGTGAGTTCTACGCGCCCGCTGTCAGACTTACATTTCTAAATGACCTGGAGATGCTCGATGCTCTTGAGCTGTCTTCGGCGACCGAAGGTGTCGAGCTTCGCAAGCTTGATCGGGACTATCCGCTTGATCACGGCGCTCTTGTCCCTTTGTATTATCTTCACGAAGCGGGCTGGCGTGGGCGCGTAGCGGTAATCGGATTCACTTATCAGTCCAACGAGAAGCATTTGGCCTTCGGTCGGGCCATCGCCGGAGCCGCGGAAGCAATTCACCGAAGAGTGGCTCTTGTTGCAAGCGGCGACCTTAGTCATCGACTAATAGTAGGCGGACCTTATGAGTACGAGCCTACTGCTCACTTATTCGACGAACAAATCGTCAACGCAATCAGGAGCGGCGATTCTGATGCCATCCTGGACATCGATTCAGATCTGAGAGAGCGCGCCGGCGAATGTGGCTACCGTTCTATTTTGATCGCGCTCGGCTGCGTCGGCGCAACACCCTCTGAACATGAAGTCCTCAGCTACGAAGGACCGTTCGGTGTTGGGTATATGGTGGCTGTGTTGAGCGAAGCAAAAGAGTGAACATTGCAAATTGCCTTTTGAGAACCATGGAATGTCCCGCCAATGACATTGCTCCAAATGATCTCGCGAGACTGACGATCGAGACTTACATTCGCGATGGGACGGTCATCGATCCGCCGGCTAACCCTCAAGGCGTACTTGCGACAAGAGCCGGGGCGTTTGTGACTATTAGAACCCTGGACGATCGCCTGCGAGGCTGCATCGGAACCATCGAACCGGTTCGCTCAAACGTGGGGGAAGAGATTATTCACAACGCAATAAGCGCAGCGACTCGCGATCCACGTTTCGAGCCCGTATCCGAAAAAGAATTACCCGGGCTGAAATACGGCGTTGATGTTCTTTCGAATCCCGAGCCCGCGGGCGGGCCCGAGGATCTGGACCCTTCGATTTACGGCGTCATAATCGAAACCGTTGACGGCTCGCGGCGCGGCCTTTTGCTGCCTCGAATTGAAGGTATCGAAACCGTCGAGGATCAATGGCTCGCCGTTCATTCGAAAGCCGGAATCCGGTCAGGCACTCCGGTACGAGTCGAGCGCTTTAAAGTCATTCGCTTTGGCAAGGATTGAAGAGCGTCAGGTTGACATTCGCTTGCGGCGACAGTTATTCTACTCGTCTTTTTTTGAACCGATTTTGTTCACAGTAGCGAGGAGATCCGAGACATGGCGAATCACAAATCAGCGGAGAAGCGCGCGCGGCAATCCGAGAGACGTAATGAAAACAATCGACGAAACAAAAGCCGGCTGCGGACCGAAATAAAGAAGCTTCGTGCCGCTATCGAGAACGGCAATCAAAATGAGGCAAAGGCGCTTCTAACCGGAACGGTATCATTGATCGACAAATCCATTCAGAAGGGCATCATTCATCGCAATGCGGCCGCGCGATACAAATCGCGACTTACTTCGAGCGTGAACAGGACCACGTCGTAAGCATTCTTATCCCCGCCGTATCTCCCATTCCAGAAAATCGATTCAACAGGTCTCGTTCGTGGGTTTAAGACTTCACTTGCTGAGCGGTGAAGTCAGCTCAACGATCAGATATTCCATCAGCAATCGAGGCGTCGCTTCCGAATTCTTTATTGAATTGTCGACTTCGGCTATGCGGCAAAGTCCGCGAACGAACACCGGAAGAGGAGTTCTTCGCAAGCTCGACACAAAGTTGTCGCTCCACTGTCCGGTTGCTTTGCTAACATCAAACTTCGAGCCGCCCGCCTCAATTACTTCCTTCCCTCGAATGAGCTTTCGGTAGAAGCTGGCGAGCGCGCCCAGGATCGGAAGCGGATCGCTGTCGTCGAGCATGCGCTGCATTAACCTGAGCGCGCGTTTTCGGTCGCGAGCAGCAATTGCATCCCATAACTCCCAGCCCGCGTGCTCCCGGGCACGCGGTACCAGTTGCTGAACCGCTTCGCTGTCAATTATGCCGCTGCTGGAATAGGCTGCGAGTTTATCTAATTCATTCGCAAGCCGAGTCAGCCCGGTGCCGGTCAAGCCGACGAGCATGCGCAGCGCTTCGTGTTCAATTCGACATCCGAAAGGCTTCAAGTATTCCTGCGCCCAATTCATTGCGTGGCCTTCATCGAGGCGGTCGAACGTCACGACCTCACAAGACTTGATCAGCGTTGCCGAAACCTTGCGGCGCTTGTCCAGAGTGATCGCTCTGAACACAACGGTGGTCGTCGGGGAAGGATTGTTCAGATAAGCGAGGACGAGTTCCTGTTCGTCCTCTTTGATCTTATCGAAGTCGCGAACTATGACAATTCGCCGAGGGGCCATCATCGGCATTTGATTGGCCGCGTCGATAGCCATGGCCGCAGTTATCTTTGAACCTGTTCCGTTGTCGCCTCCAATCGAGAAGACGAACAAATTGAACGGCCGGAGCGACTCATCAAGTGTGCTGCATAATTCTCGAAGCGCGCGCTCCGCGAGATACTGTTCTTCGCCGATGAACAGGTACAGCGGGGCGATTTGGTCGGCCGCGACTTCGCCGGCGAACTTGGACGCAGAGCTTTTCTTGGAGGTGCGTCGGTTCACAGTCCTTCCATTATCGTAGTCACGATCGTTTGCGCGAAATCCCTGGCAATTCGGTCGACTGCCGAATTCTCTTCGTTGAAGAATGACTGCGGATCATCTGAAAGTTCGTACTGGCCCTCGAATGCCAGTCGCGGATTTTGAAAGAGTATCTTGTGAGACCGGAGATCTCGCACGACTATACTGACAATTATTCTGACGTCCCAAACCCGAGTTCGACCGCGATCATCGAGGATCGAACCACTTGCTCGAAAACCGCGAATATCGCCGTTGATCACGGCGTCGGCGTTTTCCTGGCTGGTGACGACGTGAAGCCCGCGCGCTCGTTTTAGGATTTCGTCAATCACCGCTCCTGTGAACCGCTGCTCGACTCGATACTTGAGGCTCGTGTTTTGAAAGACCGGCACTGCGATAGTCTTGATGTCTGCGGGCAGGCTTTTGCCTTTCCCCGCCGGTTTGTAGCCGCATACATCGACTATCATCGACAGCATGATTGCTAACAACACTGGCTTGAACATCGCGAGGTTATAGTAGCCTTCGAGGGTCGAGTCCTACAAGGAAGCACTTGCAAGACGTCGCTAGCGGATTGAGATTTGTTGCGGAAGTAATCTCAGGTGAACTCTGCGACGACCTGGCGTCCTCCACTATCCTGAATTACATAAATGACGTATCCTGCGGCTACATACATTTCATCGTCATAGTCGTGAGTGCGCAGGTTGTTGGGCATCGGCAGCTCGAGTTGCAAACGCGATCCGGGCTCGATGCGACGCGAAAGGTAGAACCTCATCCCCAGCGGGCTCACATCCAATGTTCTGGTAAGCTCTTGCCATGAGTTCTCGAATGTGACGCGCACCGGCAGAGACAATCGCGCTCGCTCAACGCGCCGCTTGTTTATTCCGTTCGGGAGCCCACTTGCAACTTTGCTTGCGTTGTGTGGTTGATATTGCTGAGCTTGCGGAAGCTGTGGCCCTTCGTTTTCCGCCGAAGTGTCCGAAAGCCGGCTTTGTATCGAAAAGGAGTTGTCACTCAGATTGCCGTCATAGATTGATCTTCGACTTTGATTTGAAAGAACGGAAAACGCCTTCTCGAGTCGAACCCACGCCGAGCTCAACTTCCACTGCATTACGCTGTCCGCTTCTGTCAACGAGCGGCACTTGAGCGGATGAAAGAACTCGACTGCCAGGCGATAGGCTTCGCTGATATCATCGGTGGTCGCATTGCGATCGACACCAAGTGCGGTGTAGTGGTCAGGCTCGTCGACAATCAGGCTCGCTAACAATCCTATCTCGTCAGGTGTTAGAGCCGGCTGCCCGTCTGCGGTCGCGATGCCACTCTGTTCCATCTGGTCCGCCTCTTCGCCGAATATTAAGGCTTGTATCCGTAACCGTTGCGTCGAACTTTGCGATGCCATTTCATATCAATATACGTGCCAGTCTCGCCGCAACCGCTGGGCTACTCGAGCTTGTCACACATACATCGAACGCCTGAATCGATTCATGCCTGTGAGCAGGCGCAAACGCTTGAGATGTCAAACTTCGGCTTCAAAGGCGGAGGACAATCTTTATTGCCGCCAGCTCAGAGCCTTTTGAAACGTAGGATGTGTTGCTGATGATCTCGACGGCCTTCGGTCAATCTGACCATACTCGTTCGCGTGATTGATCGGTTCATCATTTGACGACTACATTCACGAGTCTTCGAGGAATCACGATCACTTTAGCTATATCGTGCCCTGCGGTAGCGGCCTTGACCTTCTCATCACCGAGCGCCGCCGCTCGCAGTTGATCATCGCTTGCCTCCGCGCTGGCGAAGATGCGGCTTCGCAGCTTGCCGTTCACCTGGACCGCTACTTCTATTTCCTCTTCGCGCGCAAACTCCGAGCTGAACTCGGGCCACGTTGCGCGAGAGAGGCTTTCTGAATGGCCGAAGCTCTCCCACAACTCTTCCGCGATGTGAGGAGCAAACGGCGTAAGCATCCGGATCAACGCCTCAAGAGCTCCGCGAGCGAGCGCAATGTCCAGGCCAGTGACACTGCCGGTTTTCTCGACCGCCTGGTCGAACGTGTAAATCTCATTAGTCTGTTCCATCAGCGACGAAATGCACGTGTTCAAGTGCAACCGCTCCTCGAAGTTTTCAGTGATCGAACGTATGAGCTGATGCGTGCGACGGCGCAACCTACGCTGATAGTCCTGAAGCTCGGTTTCGCCGGAGTCTGAAACCTTCGCGTTGATGATCCGGCTCTGCCATTTGTGAGCGATTCGCCACACTCGCTGAAGGTATCTGGCCGCGCCTTCAAAGCCCGTGTCCGACCACTCCTTGTCCTTCTCCGGCGGACCGGCGAAAAGGACAAACAACCGCAGCGCATCGGCGCCGTGGATGTTGATCATCTCGATTGGATCGACGGCGTTTTTCTTTGACTTGGACATCTTCTCGACCCGGCCGGCAATCACTTCGCGGCCGCAGATCGAACAAGTCTTTTCCTCTGTCACCTGCTCGGGAAACAACCACTCGTGCTCGGGACAGAAGTAAGTCTCCTTGTTGACCATCCCCTGGGTCAGCAGTCTTGACACCGGCTCGTCAAACTTCACCAGTCCAAAGTCGCGCATGACCTTGCACCAGTAGCGCGTGTAGATCAGGTGAAGCACCGCGTGCTCGATTCCGCCGATGTATTGATCGACCGGCAACCAGTAGTGAACCTTATCCGAATCGAACGGAGCCTGATCGTTATGCGGATCACAATAACGGAAGTAGTACCAGTTCGAGTCCACGAACGTGTCCATCGTGTCCGTGTCGCGTCGCGCCTGACCTCCACACTTCGGACAGACGACGTTAACGAACTCGGGAACGTGATCGAGCGGCGAGCCGCCCTCGACTTTCAGGTTCACGCCTTTCGGTAACACAACCGGAAGCTGGTCATCGGGTATTGGCACAATGCCACAACTATCGCAGTGAATCATCGGCACCGGAGTCCCCCAGTAACGCTGGCGTGAGATCCCCCAGTCGCGAAGCTTGTAGGTGATCGCTGCTTTTCCAAAACCCTGCGACTCGGCGTATTCGGTCATCACGCGATTCGCTTCTTCAGATGAGAACCCGCTCCACTCGCCAGTGTTGACGGTAGTCGTCCACGTTTCATCGGCCGTTTCCATTTCTTCGGGAGAGACTTCTATTCCATCGCCGGTGAGCTTGATCTGGCGAAACGGCAAGTTGTACTTGCGCGAGAACTCGAAGTCTCGCTGATCGCCCGACGGCACAGCCATGATCGCGCCGGTTCCGTATTGAATCAGCACGAAGTTCGCAACCCAGATCGGGATCCGCTCCTGATTGAAAGGATTGACCGCGTAAGCGCCGGTGAAGATCCCGTGCTTCTCGAGTTCATCGACGCGGCCTTCGCGTTGTTCCTGCTTGAGCTTCTCGACAAACGCCGGCACTTCGTCGCGTTGTGGTTTGCCTTTCAGAACCTTGGCGAGCAACGGATGCTCGGGCGCCAGGATTATTGCGTTCGCGCCGAAGATCGTGTCGATGCGAGTTGTGAATACAGTCACTGATTCATTTGAATCCGCCACCTCGAAACGCACTTCCGCGCCCCGGCTTCGACTGATCCAGTTGCGTTGCATCGAGATCACTCGCTCGGGCCAACCGCCTTCGAGTTGATTCAGGCCTTCGAGCAGCTGATCCGCATAATCGGTTATTTTTGCGAACCACTGCATCAACTCTTTTTGAATGACTTTCGCTCCGCAGCGCCAGCACTCGCCGCCCGAGGCCTGCTCGTTCGAGAGCGAAATGTTTTCTTTCGGGCACCAGTTCACCGGCGCGAGCTTTCTGTAAAGCATCCCCCGCTCAAACATTCGAATGAAGAACCATTGGTTCCACTTATAGTATTCGGGATCACAAGTGGCGAGCTCGCGAGACCAGTCGTAGCTCAGACCCACTCTAATAAGCTGTTGCTTCATAGTCGCGATGGCATCGCGAGTGAATTCTTCCGGATCAGTGCCGTGCTTGATCGCCGCGGTCTCAGCAGGCTGACCAAACGCGTCCCACCCGAAAGGATGAAGCACGTTGAACCCGCGCATTCGCTTGTACCAGGCGAGCGCGTCTCCGATCGAGTAGTTCGAGACGTGTCCGATGTGCGCGCGCCCCGACGTGTAGGCGAGCATCTCGAGGCAATAGAACTTCTCGCGGCCCGGGTCTTCGGTGACCTCGAAGGTCTTCTCATCGGCCCAGCGCTTCTGCCACTTTTGCTCGATCTCCTGAGGAAAATATTTTTCTTTCATAGCTAATAGCCCCAACGGTACGAATTACAATTTGAGTTAGACAGGGAAGCTGGACGAAAAGGAAACCGATCGCCCAGCGCTCATAAGGCGAGCAGCGGATTCAGGAGGGTAAGTTCAACTTGTTTCGACTTCGCGAACATCGATTGAATGATAAACCGGTTATGACAAATGCAGCAACTGAAAGCGGTGTGGGGTTGGATTCTGCCTATACCCCCAGCCGGGCAATGTTTGTTGTTGTAGTGGGTTCAACACCGCGGCACATTGCACCCCGCTGGGGTGCGGCCGCCGGTTGATAGTCCATTCTACAAACATTCAATCTATGAACCAGCCGTAGGAGTCAAGTACTAATACGGACACACTACTAATCGCGCGGCACAAGTCCGCCATTCGGGATTTGACTCTCAACGTTGCACCTGACATCAGACCACTTGTTTTAAGAAT